>OGON01000016.1_pt1 | contig 126862 bp, 115 predicted proteins | sample 1552671 | NCBI WGS metagenome assembly OGON01 (sample SAMEA2580136, study PRJEB22360) | human gut metagenome | biome: human gut; feature: human-associated habitat; material: faeces | place: Denmark | collected 2008/2010 | reverse complement strand
AGACTGGCCGGTCAACCGGGTCAGCGAACTGCTTCCGTGGCGCATAGCACTGCCAACTGAATAACACATCCCCGTCAATACGGCCCTCGCTGTACGCTTACAAATGATGTTCTATGTCCGGGTGACAAACGCAATAACATCGCGGGTATGGTGAAATAAATTATCGGATAACTGGCTGATTAAAAAGGCCGTTTGTTCAGCACTGAGTTTGCTGTCTGAGCCGCCGTTTTCGGGCTTCAGTTTTCCTTTATTCAGGAATTCGCTGATATGGTGATCAATCGTTGTCTGATGCAGGCGTAAAGCCTGAGCAATCATGGCAGAACTCCAGCCTTCGGAAGCCAGAAGAATGGCTTTAATACGATCTCTGACTCGCCCGTCACGACTGGAATCATGAAGGCGTTCAAGTTCAGCTTTTTGTTGCTCAGTAATGAATATTTTCATGTTGGACAGCATGATCTTCTGTTGCTGAAAAATCAAGCATCTTCAATGATCACGGGTATATATCAATTTGATATTTATGAAAAATCAATAGATTTATCTTGTGAGGGATTGCTTTTTCTTTTGCTAAATGATATTAATTATCATTCTTATATAAAAACAATAATGGCAGTAAGAAATATCTGGCAAGGATGTGAGCTTAACGATCAAACATTTTAAGTTAGGCATTTATTAGGGAATAGGAATGAGAATTAACAAAATCCTCTGGTCGCTAACTGTGCTCCTAGTTGGGTTGAATAGCCAGGTATCAGTAGCCAAATACTCCGACGATGATAATGACGAGACTCTGGTGGTGGAAGCCACCGCTGAGCAGGTATTAAAACAGCAGCCGGGCGTGTCGGTTATTACCAGCGAGGATATTAAAAAGACCCCTCCGGTAAACGACCTTTCAGATATTATTCGTAAAATGCCTGGTGTTAATCTTACCGGCAATAGCGCCTCGGGCACACGCGGTAATAACCGCCAGATCGATATTCGTGGTATGGGGCCGGAAAACACCTTAATTTTAATTGATGGTGTACCGGTGACGTCACGTAACTCCGTGCGTTATAGCTGGCGTGGGGAGCGTGATACCCGCGGTGACACCAACTGGGTGCCACCGGAACAGGTTGAGCGTATTGAAGTGATCCGCGGCCCTGCGGCGGCGCGCTACGGTTCGGGGGCCGCCGGGGGGGTGGTGAACATCATTACCAAACGTCCCACCAACGACTGGCACGGTTCGCTGTCGTTATACACCAACCAGCCGGAAAGTAGCGAAGAGGGCGCTACGCGTCGCGCCAATTTCAGCCTTAGTGGGCCTCTGGCTGGTGATGCTCTTACCACGCGTTTGTATGGTAACCTGAATAAAACGGATGCTGACAGTTGGGATATTAATTCTCCGGTCGGTACGAAAAACGCAGCCGGGCATGAAGGGGTACGTAACAAAGATATTAACGGCGTTGTCTCGTGGAAATTAAATCCGCAGCAGATTCTCGATTTCGAAGTCGGATATAGCCGCCAGGGGAATATCTATGCGGGCGATACGCAGAACAGTTCTTCCAGTGCAGTTACCGAAAGCCTGGCAAAATCCGGCAAAGAGACGAACCGCCTGTACCGACAGAATTATGGCATTACGCATAATGGTATCTGGGACTGGGGACAAAGTCGCTTTGGTGTTTATTACGAGAAAACCAATAATACCCGCATGAATGAAGGATTATCCGGCGGTGGTGAAGGACGTATTTTAGCGGGTGAAAAGTTTACGACCAATCGCCTGAGTTCCTGGCGAACCAGCGGTGAGCTTAATATTCCTTTGAATGTGATGGTTGATCAAACGCTGACCGTTGTGCAGAGTGGAACCGCGATAAGCTCGATGATCCTTCCTCTACCAGCCTGACGGTGAATGACAGAGATATCAGCGGTATTTCTGGCTCTGCTGCGGATCGCAGCAGTAAAAATCATTCTCAAATCAGTGCGCTGTATATTGAAGATAACATTGAGCCGGTTCCTGGCACGAATATCATTCCCGGCCTGCGCTTTGATTATCTCAGCGACTCCGGCGGGAACTTCAGCCCCAGTCTGAATCTTTCGCAGGAATTGGGCGATTATTTCAAAGTCAAAGCAGGGGTTGCCCGAACCTTTAAAGCCCCAAACCTGTATCAATCCAGTGAAGGCTATCTGCTCTACTCGAAAGGCAATGGCTGTCCAAAAGATATTACATCAGGCGGGTGCTACCTGATCGGTAATAAAGATCTCGATCCGGAAATCAGCGTCAATAAAGAAATTGGACTGGAGTTCACCTGGGAAGATTACCACGCAAGTGTGACCTACTTCCGCAATGATTACCAGAATAAGATCGTGGCCGGGGATAACGTTATCGGGCAAACCGCTTCAGGCGCATATATCCTCAAGTGGCAGAATGGCGGGAAAGCTCTGGTGGACGGTATCGAAGCCAGTATGTCTTTCCCACTGGTGAAAGAGCGTCTGAACTGGAATACCAATGCCACATGGATGATCACTTCGGAGCAAAAAGACACCGGTAATCCTCTGTCGGTCATCCCGAAATATACTATCAATAACTCGCTTAACTGGACCATCACCCAGGCGTTTTCTGCCAGCTTCAACTGGACGTTATATAGCAGACAAAAACCGCGTACTCATGCGGAAACCCGCAGTGAAGATACTGGCGGTCTGTCAGGTAAAGAGCTGGGCGCTTATTCACTGGTGGGGACGAACTTCAATTACGATATTAATAAAAATCTGCGTCTTAATGTCGGCGTCAGTAATATCCTCAATAAACAGATCTTCCGATCTTCTGAAGGGGCGAATACCTATAACGAGCCAGGCCGGGCTTATTATGCCGGAGTTACCGCATCATTCTGATCGTAGTGTTTCAGGCGCACTGCCCGCGTAAAAGCGGGCAGTGTTTAGTGGCTTAACTCATGACAACCTGCTGTGTAATTTGCGTTTTCACCACTGATATCTAACAGTGCCTGGCGAAAGGAGGCATTGAACATCGGCCCGTGTCCCAGGTTGGGGAAATCCCAAAATACGGCATTGACGCCTTTATCTTTCAGTATAGTGAGGGTGGTATGAATTTTCGACAGCACCCCGACAGCATGCGTTTCCCGGTTATCACCCTGTGTCGCCGAGCCTTCCATTATCGCCAGGTGTTTGGTGCAGAATTGCAGAGGCTCAACCGCCGTAACGCGGCTTAGCAAAGCATCATAACCTCTGCCCAACGACGGGCTGGCGCTGTAGTACGACCGGAAGTAAGAGGAGGACAGCCAGGAATCCAGCACGAAGAGGCCGCCGTAGGAGTGCCCCCATAAGCCGCGGCGTTGCCGATCGATATTCAGTCCCTGTTCCACTTTTGGGGCAATACGCGTTTCCAGTAACTGGCGGAAGTTGTTGCTGCCACCACTCTTACGGCTAAAACGCCCTGAGTGGAGATCTGTTTTTCTGCTTTCTGCTGCTGGCGTATAGTCGTAAGCCCTGCTGTTGAGATCGAAAGGGAGGTTGGTCTGATACCCGACAGCCACGATCACTGGCGGTGTTTTTTCTGACAATTGTTTGAGCAGTTCGTCATCCAGGCGGTCCATAACTGCGTTACCGTCAAGCATATATAAAATCGGGTAACCCGATGCCGGTGCGGTTGTATTCGGCACGGCCGTCCATACCCGATAATGGCGTGTGCCATCGACAGAGTCGAAAGAGGTGGCGCTGAAATGGTAAAACACGGAGCCTTTATCGGCTATATTCGGCCCCAGTGGCCGCATATCCGGCTTCGCATAAACTTGCGCACTACAGATAAGGGTGAGGCAAGAAAGATGAAAGAAAATCGCTTTATGCGGGCGTGTTGAGCGATACTCGCGGGCATACATCTGATGATTATTCCTTTTCCGCAGGTGACAATTTGATTTATTCAGGAAGTCTGTACCGTTTCCTGAAAGTGTTTGTGGGTCAACTCAACCCTGTAGTAAACCAATCCCGTCAATCAGTGCACCGCGCCACCATGCGTAATCGTGACCACCGGTGTAGATTGCGCAATGGCTTTCGACGCCAGCGGTAATCAGCCGCTGGTGAAGTTGCTGAACGTGAGGAACTGTCGAACCTTCCAGCGATCCCACGCACAGGCTGATACGCACGCCCTGCGGTGGGGCAGAAAGCAGATGCTCACTCACCCATGAGGTATCGGTTTCGCTGAACAAGCCTGGTCGACTGGTTCTTTCTGGCGTCCACCACATTGAAGGAGAGTGGCTGAGCACCAGACCGAACGTTTCCGGTGCGTAACGAGCCCCCATTAGCGCACTGATCCCGCCGAGGCTCTGCCCGGCCAGCACTGTGCGCGAACGGTCTGCCCACTGACGCTGCGGTTGTTCAGCGCGGATCATCGGCAGCAGATGCCCTGCGATATCCTTTATCAGCTTGCTGCGCCCGCCGAGTATCTCAGTGCGTTCATGTTCATTAATGTTGTCAATGCCCAGTACAGCCACGGGCACGATGCGCCTGTTATTTATGGCGGCGTCAATTGCCGCGCATACGCCAAGGTGATCAAACCAGGTTTCACCATCGGGCAGCACGACCAGCCCGAGGGGCTGAGAAATATCAATGTCCGGAATATAGAGCCGAACCTGGCGAGATTTCCCGGCGATAATGCGCATGGAGGTAAGCAGTTGTCCGGTGTGGAAGCCGCCGTTCCATTCCGACAGGGCGGGAGCTTTATCAAGTGTCAGCACTGATTCCTTTGCGTTTCCCCGAACGTTGATCTCCGGCATTTTGTTTAGCGGATCGGCCTTTCCGGCGAGGGTGGCAAAACGGCCTCCGGACAGTGCAATCGTCTCAGCCGTAGTGCCGGGGGGGATTTCCAGCAGCGAATAGGAGCCGCAGTAACTTGCGGGTAAACGCAGTGTCAGTGTCCAGATATCCGTTTCGGGAAGGGCGCTCATCATTCCTTTTTCTACGTGCTCTTTATCCGTCACCCGGTTCAGACGCAGATAAACGCCCTGCAGGGGATGTCGGGCGCGCCACAGAAAGGTCACTTCTCGCTCATCTTCCGCTCCTTCGACTGGCGTCACAAGAGGAACATTCAGCGACTCAGCTTCGCGCCAGAAGTCAGTAAGGTTAGCAATGTGGCCCGCTGCCAGTTGGTTGCGCAGGCTGGCGATAGCAGAGGGATGTTGTTGCATGTTCAGCATTCATACTCTTTAAAAATTAAGGATGTCAGTATAAATAATTAAAGCGGCTATTCACGGTACCGCCGCTTCTGACTGTGTTTTTAATACATTACGTGTCCAGTAACTATCCCGGGGTTTCCTCCTTCATGTTGTGCTGGCGATGGAGCGCAGTACTGCTGACGCTGTCATGCCATAAGCGGGTATAGAGGCCGCCTGCAGATAACAGCTGTTCGTGGGTTCCGTATTCCGCAAGTAACCCCTTATCAATAACGGCAATCAGATCGCAGCGTTGCGCGGTGGTCAGACGATGTGCAACAATCAGCGCCGAGTGCTTCCCGGCATGCACGACATCTGTTAACGATGACATCAGTCGTTCTTCGGATGTGCGATCCAGACATGACGTGGCTTCGTCGAGCAGCAGGATGTGAGCATTCGCCAGTTGCGCGCGGGCCAGCGCAATCAACTGGCGCTGACCTGCGGACAGATCGGCTCCGCCGTTATTCACCGGTGTCCGGAATCCCTGCGGCAGATTGCACACCATCTCATACAGCCCTGCCCGCTGTGAGGCAATTTCAACGTCTTCATTGGTGGCGGATGGCCGTGAATAACGAATGTTTTCTGCAATATCACTACTAAACAGTGCTACATCCTGATCGACAAGCCCAATCTGGCGACGATACTCAGTGAGCGAGGCATCATCGAGCATTTGCACACCGATTCTGATGTTGCCGTGCGTGGGGAAATACAACCCGGCAATCAGCTTAATCAGCGTCGACTTACCCGCACCGCTGCGACCGACGACCGCGACAACCATTCCCTCAGGGATCGTCAGGGTAAGTTTGTTCAGAGCTGGCTCGTGACTGTCGGGATAACTGAACGTGACCTCATCAAGATGCAGTGCACCGGTGACAGGGAGGACCGAAGAGGACCCGAGGTTCTCAGTGCCTTCTGTCGCCAGTAGTTCATCAATATGTTTGCCGCTGGCTGTCGCCTGCTGCCAGGCGTCGACAATCCCTGATAACTGCTGCACTGGCCCATAGAATTGCCCCAGCAACAGGAAGAAAGCCGCCAGTACCCCGGCAGTCATTTCTCCAGCGGCGACCTGCGAAGCTCCCACTAACAGAACGGCGGCATAGGAGGCCTCGGTGCAGAATGTCAGGAACGGAAAATAGACTGCAAGGTATTTTTGTGCTCGCACACGGGTTGCGCGGAAACGCTCCGATAACGCGCGCAGCCGGGCGCCCTCCAGTTCCTGCTGACCATGCGATTGCACGACACGCAGGCCGGAGACTTTTTCCTGCAGGGTGCTGTTGACTTTGCCTATTTCCAGCCGTGCTTGTGCATAAGCAGGGGTACTGAGGCGGCGATAAATCATGGTTGCCAGTGCGGCCACTGGCACTGCGCTTAATGCCGTCAGCGCCAGGATCGGGTCGAGCCAGAACATGGTGGCGGCGATTGCGAACATCGTCACCAGACTGGTGGCCGCACCGGCAAGGCCGTTTTGCAGAAAGCGGGCGAGAGAGTCCACATCAACGGTCATGCGGGTCAGACGCGAATCGGCATGCTTTTCGTGCCAGGGGAGTCCAAGACGCAGCATATGGCCGAAGCTACGCAAGCGCACCGAATGCTGAACTGATTCCGCCGCTCTGGCGGCGAAGACCGTCTGCAGAGAATAACTGCACCAGCCCACAATGACTAGGCACAGGGCGAGCAGGGCACAGAGGCCGATGGTCGACATATCGCCTGCGGCGACACCGGAGTCAATGCCGTGCTGCAACAGTATCAGCACCCCTACGCCTGCTGCAGAATCGAGTGCGATCAGCAGAGCGGCGATGACGAACATCCATGCCACAGGCTTCAGTAGTGACGTGACTTTGCGACCTTTACCGGCCAGCGCCTGCTGTACTGCATTTTCCGGTACGCGGGTCATACGGGCGACAAAACCTTTATCCCCCGTATCCGTTACATCGTCTTGTGTCGCTGGTTCAGCCGGCCACAATTCGTTGTGGCTATTGTGGGACGTGGCCAGAAAATCGCTGTCGCCGGTCATCAGTGCGCGGAACGCCGGACAGCGCGCTTCAAGTTCTGCCGGGGTTCCGGTATCCACCATACGGCCCTTATCCAGCACCACAACCCGGCTGGCTAGCTGAAGCGTTGAACGCCGTCGGGCAATCACCAGCAGCATATGCCCTTCGTCAGCATAGCGACCCAGCGCGGTATTAATCTCCGCTTCCGTAACAGCATCAACCGCTGAGGTGGTATCATCCAGGATTAACACGTCCGGTGCAGTAATGAGCGCCCGCGCCAGCGCTATTCGCTGCCTCTGCCCGCCGGAAAGATTCGTACCCCGTTCGGTTAACAGGCTATCGAAGCCTTTCGGCAGGGCGTTGATAAAATCGCTGGCTCCTGCAGCAGCTGCCGCACGGCGAATGTCGTCCGCCGTTGCCTGAGGGTGGCCATAGGCGATATTTTCCGCCACCGTACCGGCAAACAGAAAAGCATCTTCAAATACGATGCCTACCCGGCGACGAAGCGCCTCCAGTCTGATATCGCGAAGATTTTGTCGGCCTTCGCTGGTGTTGAGCCATATCTTTCCGGAGCAGGGATCATAAAAACGCGCCAGCAGCATCAACAGGGTCGATTTTCCTGAACCCGATGCGCCCACCACCGCCACGGTTTCCCCAGCGCGCAGGGAAAAGGAGATATCGCTGAGGATATGTCTGTCGCCATGGTGGTAGTCAAAGCTCATATTCTCCAGTTCCAGTCCGACAACCTGACTGTTAATCGACTCCGTCCCGTCCTCCATCTGTGAACGGGTGTCGATCAGTGCAAACACCCGCTCCACGGACGCCTGAGTGCGCTGTGCGATAACCAGAAACGATGCCAGTACGCGGGTTGGCCCGGTCAGCATCGCGAGGAAGCTGGCGAATGCAACGAAGGTACCGAGATCGATCCGCCCGTGCATGACCGACCACCCGCCGTAGCACAGCAGGACGATTTGCCCGAGCACCGGTAGCGCCAGCATAGTGGCCCCAGGCATCGCCTGCGAGATAACCGCACCGATGCGTACACGCACAATCTGCCGCGACTGCCTATCGAGCCAGTGCGTTTCACGCATCTCTGCCACACAGGATTTTACCACTGAGATCTGTGCCAGCACCTCGCGTATATGTTCGGTGAGATTCGCCAGTTGGTCCGAGGCCATTCCGGTTTGCGCGAAGACCCTACGACGCGCACGAAGCGCGGTGATCGCCAAGCATACCAGTACGCACACGACGATAAGCGTCATGGCAGGGGACATCCACAGCATCACGGCAATGCCGGCAATGTAATAAGTGAACACTGCCAGCGGCACCGGGCACATCTGCAGCAGGGTATGCACCTGCTGCAGATCGCTGTTGGTCCGTGAAATCACCTGCCCGGTGCGCAGCGCATCCTGGCCTGCGCCGTCAAGTTTTTGAATACTGTCGAATATCCGTCCTCTGAGGGTATGCTGCACCCAGAGTGAGAGCATCCCGGCATAACCACGGCGCACATAGTTACCGATGAAATCAAAAAAAGCGATCAACAGTAACCCGCAGGCCAGCCACGGCAGGCGGGCCGGATTGCCCGCCAGTGCGTCATTCACAGCCTGTCTTGTCAGCAGTGGCGTCAGCGCAGCCAGCAAAATAGTCGATACTGACGCTACCACCACGATGACACTAAGTTTCTTACGTTCCCAGCACACGCGCGCCAGGCGAACTATCCATGACTGAGCCGGTGTGGGAGTGTGATTCGCAGGCATTAAGCCTCCTCCGTCTGTAAAATACGATCCACTGGCCGGATCGTTCCGCAAAAAAGCCAGCACACTCCGGTCCCGCATTGTTATGGATGCATGACTCCTGGATGGGGGCTGGCAAATGATTATCATGAAGGTGTAGTGGCTACCCTTTCTGTACCATTGTGATCAGGCTTTTCGCCACTTCACCAGGGCAGGGTTGCGCCGCCATTTCCGCTGCTACCTCTTCAGAGGCTTTGCGAAGTGAGCGATTGTTGAGGAAAGCATTGATCATGTTACTCGACAGGCCGACGTCGCCGGGGATAATCCCGCAGCCGCGTTCGGCAACAACGCGGGCATTTACCGGGCGATCGGCTCCCTGGCCGAAGACTATTTGTGGAATACCAGCGTGTAGCGCTGTCAGGGTATTGCCTGCTCCGCCATGATGAATGAAACCATCTGCGCCGTTGAGGAAGACACCCATGGGTATCCAGTCAACCAGGCGAACATTTGATGGCAGCGAGCGCAAATCGGACCGCGCATTGGCTGAAATATGCAGGATGATCTCGGCATCGACCTCACTGGCAGAATCCATAACCCAGGCGATTAGATCAAGGCCGTCAACCATCGGTTTGACAGTGCCGAGACTCACCAGAAGACGTTTACGATCGGGCCTTCTCTCCCACCATGGTTCCCACACCGCACCACCGTTATATGGGACGTACTGCATCGGAATAATGGGTTCACCGTCGTTTTCCAGAATGCTCATACTCGGCGGTGTTACGTCGATCCAGGCCATATCGCGTGGTGTGGCCCCGACATTGTGGCGACGATAGGCGTCCGTGAGCGAACGCGTTACACCCCTGATATGCCAGGGGGTATGGCCGAAGCCTACGGTTTGCATCACGACCGGTATATCATATTTGGCGGCAATCAGCGGCCCGATGACTCCGAGTGGAGGGTAGATGATGAGGTCAGGCCGCCAGTGTCCGGCAAACTCCACCAGATGGTCTGCCATTTCTTCGCTGAAGAATGAGAAGTTGCCCATTTGGGTTCCGATGTTACTTTTTTTCCGCTGTGCCTCATGGTGGCGGTAACCAGCTTCGGAATCCAGACCGGGGGCAGCGTCAAACACCACCAACCCGGCCTCTGCCGCTTTTTGTGCGAATTGTCCTCCGCTGGCGATCAGTACTTCATGACCGTTAACGCGAAATGCCTGCGCCAGGGACAGCACAGGATACAACAGCCCATAGAGAGGCGGGCCTACAAACAAAATACGCATGAGAAAATCCCTCTCCGCTTGACGATCTAAATCAGGCAGTCGACGCACTCATATGCCAGCAGCAGGACACGACTTTTCGTTAAACCTGCTTTACCAGATGCTGCGCCATTTGTGCTTCACCAGCGTTATGGACAGATCAGTCAGAGACTTTTCCGTGACATACACAGGTGAACAGGGAACTCCGTATCCCCACTTCCATTAACGCTTACGCGCCATTGTCCTGTTGAACATCCCGGCGTCAGACAGCTACGCCGGGATGTTCTTACGCATTTGTGCAGTGTTAGACCGACAATGAATCTGGAAAGATCCGTGACTTTTTAGACACACGGCTTGCATCATCCTGATAGTCTCGCCTTCGCTGGCCTGTAAGTAAAATGACCTTGTACTGGCGATGCGTGTTCCCTTTCAGCCTTACCAGAGACAACGTTAGCGCAAATGCTAATGATAATAATTACCAATATCATTAAGGTATTGCAACGATAATTAAAAACTTAATGAAAAGGGAAGCACTCAGAGGACTATCCGGGGGTATTTAAATTGAAACCTACGCTGCTCCAGACCGTGGAGAATATTTGCCTGCAAATTCTGTTCGTGCTGTTCCTGTTCACCGGAACGCTGATAGACGTTGAGGCATTGGTGAGCTGTTCTTCCGTTGCCAAAAATGTACAGAGAACTCCGGCCAGCAGCGTTTCATCCTCTGTCTATAGCGCAAGCGTGTCGAGAACTGCTGCTGATATTATGCTGTTGTCGAATAATCCGCTTTTTGCTCCGGGTCAGGTGAGTTTTTTCGGCTGTTCGTTGGCAGCGTCAGGTATTCACGTCACCATTCTGGAGTAATGCCAGTCAATTAAGCAACTGACTGGCTCTTTTTGTGCACAGAAAACCCCCAGCTAGGCTGGGGGTTCCGGAAAGCTTTCAGCTTTGAGCCAGTTATTAAAACCCCTTTTGATTTGTTAAAACACCTTGCGGTCTGGCAACTGCAAGTGTCAAACAAGAAATCAAAAGGGGGTCCCAATGGGGAACGAAAAGAGCTTAGCGCACACCCGATTGAACTGTAAATATCACATAGTTTTTGCGCCAAAATACCGAAGACAAGTGTTCTACAGAGAGAAGCGTAGAGCAATAGGCAGTATTTTGAGAAAGCTGTGTGAGTGGAAAAGCGTACAGATTCTTGAAGCTGAATGCTGTGCAGATCATATCCATATGCTTGTGGAGATCCCGCCCAAAATGAGCGTATCCGGCTTTATGGGATATCTGAAAGGGAAAAGCAGTCTGATGCTTTACGAGCAGTTTGGTGATTTGAAATTCAAATACAGGAACAGAGAGTTCTGGTGCAGAGGGTATTACGTCGATACGGTGGGTAAGAACACGGCGAAGATACAGGATTACATAAAGCACCAGCTTGAAGAGGATAAAATGGGAGAGCAGTTATCGATTCCCTATCCGGGCAGCCCGTTTACGGGCCGTAAGTAACGAAGTTGGATGCAAATGTCAGATCGTGTGCGCCTGTTAGGGCGCGGCTGGTAAGAGAGCCTTATAGGCGCATTTGAAAAACCTCCGGCTATGCCGGAGGATATTTATTCGGGGCTGTGGGGTATTTCTAGGGCCTCTCCTTTACCACTCTCGGGAAGGCCGTTTCCCTTCTTGTCGGTAATTTCACAAGTTGTCCCATACTTGCAAGATCGCGCATCAGCTCCGGTATACGTCCCGGTGAAGCGCCCTGCAATGTCATCAGCATTCTCATCACCATTCCGCATGATTCTGAGAAACTCAGTTGATTCGGCCAGTAACCTTTCAGATGTTCCGCCATTTTAATCATCTGATATCTCACCAGATTATAAGCCAGTAAGACACCCCACAGCTCTTGCTCCACAAGCTCCGGCTTTTTACTTCTCAGCGTCAGCCTGCTCAGTTGCATCGTCTGTTTTATCTCTCTGTATCCCTGGTCAGGTTGACGGGGCACTAGTGGTTTCAGCGGTTAATCGTCGAACAGGCGCGAGACAATATTCGCATTCAACAAAATAACAAACGCAACACTGATCGTTTTGTTGAGAGGATAACTCTTTTTCAGGGTTATGGGTGAAAGGCCTGAAAATTTGCGATTATCTTTAAGAGAGTCACAAATACACTCCAAAACCAAAACCCGCTCTCTCATTCTTTAGACTGAACTTAGCGTAGCTCACCATGTCAAAATGTTTGAAACTGCTCTGGTGTGGGAAGTGTTCGAAAACTCGTAGATTGTTATTTCAATCAGTGCGCAAAAGAGTGTCTTACTGAAAAATGAATATAGATATTCATCTGGCGATTCGAGACGAAAAGATTTCTTTCATCCGCAGTTATGCGCATGGTTAAGAGGTGACGATTGAAGAAGTCCTGATCTTACTGAAGTTACGCGGATAGTGGGTAATGCCGCGAGATTGATGGAACTTTAAAAATTATCTCTTAACGTTTTACGGATATAAAAAGTTTATTTTTTGTTAAGAGAGATTACTTCACCAGACAACTTGAACTCGCTGCAGGGCGTTTTTTATGCCCGAAAAGCTGCACAGTACGTTAAATATGCTGGTGATTGTGCAGTGAGTTTCTCCAAGCCTGATGTGACTTGACTGAATGATATCACATTTGTAATGTAAAATAAATCAATGTTTTTAAGTTGCTAGGTGCTTGTTTCTATAGCTGGGGCACTTCCTTTTACTATGGCTTTCCATGGTGGGGGGCGGAGCTGGTGTTGATGATGTGGCCAGAAGCCTGTTTTATGCTGTTACAGTCATCGTTATATTCCTTATTGGATGGGGAGCAGGTATTGTTTTCTTTCTGGGAATTAAACAAAAAACAATATGAAGGATTTGAGTTTTATCAGATTTTTTCTGGCAATATTGTTGCTTCTTGTTCCTCCTGCTCTGGAGTTTCCAGTAATTCATCGGCACATTACGCCAGGTGCACTGACTTTATGCGTCATTACAGCCTTAATAATTACGCTGCTTGCCAGCTTGGGCGGCAGGCTTGTCTCAGTTAAATGTATTTCGGAGATTTCGTTTATTCGTCGTCACCGGATTGAGTGCATGATGGCGGGATTTATGATTTATTTCTGGACATTCTCTCTTATTGCTGGTTGGTACAAGCCCCAGTTTAAGAAGGAATATCAGACACTCCACTATGAGAATGCTAGGTATTACGTTCTTGCACGCTATGACGGTCGTTTGGTTTTATCACAATCGTACAGGAGCGGGAGTAGGAAGTTTGTTATAATCAATGGCGGACATAGACTTTGAGATTAATGTAGTCAGAGTGCGTTAAAATTCCCTTAGAAATCGGGAATAGGTAGTACTAGATACGCAGGATTTAATCAGTCGTATTGAGATGGAATTGCAGAGTTAAACTGGCATGGATTATTTTGTACCCAGCCCTTAAGAACAATGGTGAGAGATAGTAACTCATAATCGCCAATTCACTGTTTTAAATTTAGTAAGGGCCGCTATCCGCCACTGGCTCATCGGGAAAGAGCATCAGCCTTCTAAGTTGACTGTGCGAGGTTCGAGTCCTCGGTGGCGGTCCAGTACTGATTTAGCTCAGTAGGTAGGGAATTGCCTTGTAATCAGTAGGTCACCAGTTCGACTCTTGCTGTCTCGCCCCATATTCCAATAGGCTCGCTTTGACGGGGCTTTTGTATGTCGCTTGCGATATGTTACAGTACCGTTATCAGTCTGTAGAAAATACACACAGGAGTGAAATGTTAAATTACCCACAACTCAGAGAGCGGAGTGTTGTCCTGTTAGTGGGGAATTTGTTAAAAGAATCCAGCATGGTGAATCTCCCTGTGCGGCTGTCTCTTGATCAGATCTCCTGATCAAGAGACTTCATCACCGGATAACCCTCAACCATATCCTGAAGTCTGAACCAGCCATCCCACATAACTACCCAACCAGGGCGGCCTGTGCGTTTGCTGTCATGCCATCGCCCCAGTTTCAGACAGGCCCATTTCAGTGTCGGCGTCTGTGACGGAAGCTGTTTTCCTTCCAGCTTAACCCACAGCAGTTTCCACTCTGTCGGCGTCAGTATTTTCTTACAGCTGTCATTTTGTGTTTCTTCACTGATACCTTCCTGCCGCAGGCCCAGCATCCGTACCGCGATAAACGCCTTGATAACCACCATGCGCTCAAGGTTATCCCGGGTCTGCATTCGCAGTGATTCCACACATGTACCACCACTTTTCCACGCCTTGTGGTATTCCTCTATCAGCCAGCGTCGCTCGTAATGGCTGACGATACGTCGCGCATCGGCGGCACTCGCCACTTTTTCTGATGTCAGCAGATGCCAGCAGGCACCGTCCTCTGACTGCTCCCGGCAACAGACATACGTGAGCGGGAGCGCCTGGCCGCTGTTGTCGCGATTTTTATGCTGACTTCGCTGTACCTGATGAACATCCGGGCCTGGCGGGCTGCCCGCCCTCCTTTTTGCATCACATTCAGCGTGTGGCTTCCCGCGGTTGCCAGGACTTCCGGCAGTTCGAAGAGCTTGCCGGGTGCTTCTTCCAGCCGGCTATTCTGTGCAGCACGCACCACGAAGCGCTGTCCGTGGCTGACTTTATAATGCAGGTAATGCCAGATATCCGCTTCCCGGTCACAGACAGTAATTACCCGTTTCTGTATCTCCCCCAGCCGTTCGGCCATACGCTCCGAAGCCTGCTGCCAGCGGTAACTTTCTTTTTCTTCACAGGGACGTTCTTTTCGCTGGTGCTTAACACCGTAGGTGTCCGTGACCCGACTCCAGCGCTGCTGTTCGATAAAACCGACTGGCAGGGCGCTGTCAGGGGCGTACATCAGGACAGAGTGAGCCAGCAGCCCGCGCGTCTTCGGGTTAGTGGTGGTATTCCCCTGGTCATCAGATGCCGTACTGTGGCTGAAGTTAATGGTGGTGGTGTCTTCCAGTGCGAGGAGCAGCGGATGAGCCTCACATGCCCTTACAGTGGCGGTAAATCCGGCTTCGGCAATGGCTTGCGGGGACACAGACGGGTTACGTATCAGGCGGTACGCACCTTCAACCTGAGCAGTGGACTGGGATGATTTCACAATAGAAAGACCTGCATGCTGAGCGAGAGAAGAGGTCAGTGACACAAGGCGTCGTGTACGACGCGGATCACCGAGACGGGCATGTCCAGACTGCTCGTTATCCCATGAATAACAATCAGAAAGTACCATAACAGACCCGAAGAAAATGAAATATAAGAAAAGATCAACGAGTGAAGAAAAAGTTCAAAAAATGGCTGCCGGGGAGGAAGGAAAGTACCGGATGGAAAGAGTCCCCCCTAAAGCAGACTGACAGACATAACAAATCCCCGGGGGGATTTGTGTATAAGAGACAGTACTTATCTGGAGGTAATTGCAATATCTCTGTGAACTTACACAGGGTGGGCTTACCGCATACACTGACACTTAGCGGATCGACAGAACATTATTAACAGAGCATCACTGAACGCTACATAATCAGAGTTGCATAAATAAAATGTTATGATATAACATCACAATCACAACATTTGTTTTCGAATGTATATGAATGTAATCAGAACTGTCATTTGTACATTAATTATACTTCCGGTGGGACTACAGGCAGCGACCAGTCATTCTTCTATGGTTAAAGATACAATCACCATTGTCGCGACAGGAAATCAGAACACGGTATTTGAAACGCCGTCGATGGTCAGTGTCGTCACGAATGACACACCGTGGAGTCAGAATGCGGTTACATCGGCCGGCATGCTGAAAGGTGTTGCCGGTCTCAGCCAGACTGGTGCAGGACGGACCAATGGGCAGACCTTTAATTTACGCGGCTATGACAAAAGCGGGGTACTTGTTCTTGTTGACGGCGTTCGCCAACTCAGTGACATGGCAAAAAGCAGTGGCACTTATCTGGATCCGGCACTCGTCAAACGTATCGAAGTTGTCCGCGGGCCAAACTCCAGTCTGTACGGCAGTGGCGGGCTGGGAGGTGTAGTGGACTTCAGAACTGCCGATGCAGCAGATTTTCTTCCCCCCGGAGAGACAAACGGTTTAAGTCTGTGGGGAAATATCGCCAGTGGTGACCACAGCACAGGCTCGGGGCTCACCTGGTTTGGTAAAACTGGAAAAACAGATGCGCTCCTTTCTGTCATTATGCGTAAAAGAGGTAATATCTATCAAAGTGATGGTGAGCACGCACCTAACAAGGAAAAACCTGCAGCCCTGTTTGCGAAAGGCTCTGTCGGTATAACAGACAGTAACAAAGCAGGTGCCAGCTTGCGTCTCTACCGGAATAACACCACTGAACCGGGCAATTCCACTCAGACACATGGTGACAGCGGCCTGCGTGACAGAAAAACAGTACAAAATGACGTACAGTTCTGGTACCAGTACGCTCCTGTGGATAACAGCCTCATCAATGTAAAGTCAACGTTATATCTCAGTGATATCACTATCAAGACAAACGGTCACAACAAAACGGCAGAATGGAGAAACAACAGAACCTCCGGTGTTAATGTTGTCAACAGGAGTCATACTCTGATTTTTCCGGGAGCCCATCAGTTAAGTTATGGCGCTGAATATTACCGTCAGCAGCAGAAGCCAGAAGGCTCTGCCACACTATATCCGGAAGGAAACATTGACTTTACATCGTTGTATTTCCAGGATGAAATGACAATGAAAAGCTACCCGGTTAACATTATCGTCGGTTCCCGCTATGACCGGTACAAGAGCTTCAATCCCCGTGCCGGAGAACTGAAAGCCGAACGCCTGTCCCCAAGGGCGGCGATTTCAGTCTCACCGACAGACTGGCTGATGATGTACGGCTCCATATCCTCTGCATTCCGAGCGCCCACAATGGCAGAAATGTACAGGGATGATGTACATTTTTACCGCAAGGGTAAACCCAATTACTGGGTTCCTAACCTTAATCTGAAACCAGAAAATAACATCACCCGTGAGATTGGCGCAGGTATTCAACTGGATGGCCTGCTTACAGACAATGACCGGCTGCAGTTAAAAGGCGGATATTTCGGAACGGATGCCAGAAACTATATTGCCACACGCGTGGATATGAAACGGATGCGTTCTTATTCTTATAATGTATCCCGGGCCCGTATCTGGGGATGGGATATGCAGGGTAATTACCAGTCTGATTATGTTGACTGGATGCTTTCTTATAACCGGACGGAAAGTATGGATGCCAGCAGCAGGGAATGGCTGGGCTCCGGCAATCCTGACACACTTATCAGTGACATCAGCATACCTGTTGGTCATAGAGGCGTTTATGCCGGATGGCGTGCTGAACTTTCAGCATCAGCCACGCATGTGAAAAAAGGCGATCCCCATCAGGCTGGTTATACCATACATTCCTTTTCACTGTCTTATAAGCCTGTAAGTGTTAAAGGCTTTGAGGCGTCAGTAACTCTGGATAATGCCTTCAACAAGCTTGCCATGAATGGCAAAGGTGTGCCGCTTTCAGGCAGAACTGTCAGTCTTTATACCCGTTATCAGTGGTAACCTCGCAGGAAATAAATCATGATGAAAAATACAGGCTATATCTTAGCTCTTTGTCTGACAGCATCGGGGCATGTCCTAGCCCATGATGTCTGGATTACAGGTAAACAGGCAGAGAACAACGTTACCGCAGAGATTGGTTATGGTCATAATTTCCCCTCAAAGGGGACAATTCCTGACAGAAGGGATTTCTTTGAAAATCCCCGGCTTTATAACGGGAAAGAGACAATAACACTGAAGCCAGCGTCCACGGATTATGTCTATAAAACTGAGTCTGCAAGCAAAGATAATGGTTACGTTCTGTCAACGTATATGAAACCGGGATACTGGTCGAGAACCTCGTCAGGATGGAAACCGGTCAGCCGGGAGGGCAGAAATGATGTGGCTTACTGTGAATTTGTCACTAAATATGCAAAATCTTTTATTCCTGGTGAACAGCAGATGCCAGCACAACTCTATCAGTCTCCAACAGGGCATGAGCTTGAAATCATTCCGTTATCCGATATAAGTCGTTTCAGTGAAAATGTGAAGCTGAAAGTTCTGTATAAAACGTCCCCGCTCGCCGGAGCTATCATGGAGCTTGACTCGGTCAGTTATCTGACATCATCCCGTCATACTCATGCAGTTGAGCACAAACATCCTGTTCATAAAGCAGAACTCACCTTTGTAACTAATGAGGATGGTATCGTCACAGTACCTTCTCTTCATATCGGACAGTGGCTGGCGAAAGTCCAAAATAAGAAAAGTTTTCAGGACAAAAGCCTGTGTGATGAAACTGTCGATGTGGCAACCTTAAGCTTCTCCCGAAATTAATGATACTATTCCTGCCCTGTATTTTACGGGCAGGGTATATCAACCGGAAATAGCCTACTGACATCCATGTAAAAAAACTCATAATTATTTTGTTGATGTATCTTACCTAATACATTGATAGCTCCAGTTTTTATACCAGAGCATTCTCGTTGTCCCTATGTACTTGTCTGCAATATCACTGATATGCAGGAATAATATTCTTGGCATGGAGTCAGTTCCCCGTCATCTTAGGTATCACTTTAACTCACAGGTGTCCAGTAAATATGAACAGGATCCCAGTAATCATTATCAATGGTTTCCTTGGCGCAGGAAAAACCACTCTTATGAAAAACCTGCTCACACAGGCAAACAGGAATCACTTAGCTGTATCTGTCATTGTCAATGATATGAGCGATCTGGATGTTGATGGTGTACTTATTGCAAATACAGAAATCGTTAATATTGCGAACAATAATTTCGTGAGTATCACATCTGATAGTATCAGCAGCCAGAGTGGGATTAAGACGGTCGACAAGGCAATTAAAAATATGCTCAGGCATTATTTGCCTGACGTTATATTTGTCGAAACATCCGGAGGTAGCCACCCACTGCCATTAATTAAGTATCTGCAGACTCATGAGCGATTACAGCTAAAATCACTTTTATCACTTGTCGATACCGTTATGCTCAATGATGACTATAACGGAGGGAAAGCACTGATACCTGCATTTCAGGAGAATCTTTTCCATGGCAAGCGCAGAATAGAGAATTTACTGGCTGAGCAAATCATGTTTTGTAGCACTTTGCTGTTAACCAAAAAGGATCGACTGTCATTCGACATTGTCACCGATGTGGCGAAAGCAATCCATCCTCTGAATCCTTACGTAAATGTGATAGCTGTGTCATGGGGGAACCTTAAACTAGCAGAGTTACTAACCCTTCCGGATTACGATTTTAACCGGGTCGGATTACTTATCAGAGAACTGGAAGACACAATCACAGTAGAAGAAGCAAAAATTTCAGCCCAAAATGGCGAAATAATTTCGCGAGTGATTAAAGATGACAGGCCATTCCACCCACAAAGATTATGGGAAACCTATCATTATTTTATGGGAATGGGTATTTATCGTAGTAAAGGCTTTTTCTGGCTACCAGGAAGACCTGACATGGCTCTGCTCTGGAACCAGGCCGCAGGAAGTATCAATCTGGAGTTTATCAGCTACTGGAATTCCGGTGTATTGGCAGACCCTGATAATCACCTGACCCACGAAGAGCGCTCTGTTTTGCAGAAAAAAGTCAATAAAACTATGGGGCGGTTTGGAGACAGGAGATGCCATTTAACGATTATAGGGCGTTCTGATGAAGTCCATGATTTTACCTCCGCCTTAATTAACTGTTTTCTTTCTGAAGAAGAAATTGTCTGGTGGCAATCAGGTGGCGTTTTCGCGGATCCCTGGCCCGTTAATATATCCCGGCTGAACTGATGATTAACGCGATATTGCAAATATGGCATATGAATCGATCGTAGTTTGGCATTCGAATCGATCATGATTTGGGTAAACGTTCACGGAGCGCCGTATTGACGTTTATTTATTGGGTGAGTACGACGTTCCATGGCAGGAGTTCATCAACACGGTTAGAAGGCCATTCCGGCAGGACGTTGAGGATATGGCGCAGATACGATTCCGGATCGATACCGTTCAGTCGGCAGGCGCCGATCAGCCCGTACAGCAGCGCACTACGCTCTCCACCGTGATCGTTGCCGAAGAACATGTAGATGATATGACCTTTATATACTCACTATAGCATTGGTGGGATATTCCAGAGGAGGTCATCATGTATTCGGAAAATATTGCGGCTTACGTCGGGCTGGATGTGCATAAAGCCCCCTAGCAGTTGCTATTGTTGCATCTGAACGACTTGGCAAGGTTCGTTATTATGGTATGGTACGATTAACAACGAAGCCCAGTCTGTACGTCGATTATTTCAGAAATTGCAGGGACTTTACGGAAACATTCTTTCCTGCTATGAAGCTGGCCCCTGTGGTTTTGGGCTATATCATCAACTCACAGCGATGAATATAAAATGCTAGGTTATTGCCTCTTCCCAGATAGTAAAATCACCGATAGACAGGATCAAAAATGATCATCGGGATGCAACCGCTACCGTTTGCCTCGTTCTGGAAATAACCTTGCTGATGGGGGTATGGTTTGGTACGTTGTGGGGATTTGTATGTGGTTTTCTTCATGGAAAGACAGTGGTATGCAACCGGGCGTTGCATTTGTCTCAAGCATAGTCGCAGGCATTTGCTTTGGTGTTCTCATGGCTGTGTACCATTAGTGTCGAAAGGTAGTTAACAATCTTCCAGACTGGGACAGTCTGGAGTAAAGATCGTTGTAGAGGCTATATACTTTTTAAATGGACTGGGGGTGAGATGGGAAAAATAAAATATTGGCTAATAGTAGGATTTATTATACTTTTTGCGATTTTTTACATTGCTATTAGTGACAGGGATTCTACGCTTTCTAGGTTGAAATCAGCAGGTGAAAACGGAGATGTAGAAGCTCAGTATGCTTTGGGGCTCATGTATTTGTATGGAGAAATTCTGGATGTTGATTATCAGCAGGCAAAGATTTGGTATGAAAAAGCCGCTGACCAAAATGATCCGCGTGCGCAGGCCAAACTCGGTGTGATGTATGCAAATGGTCTCGGGGTAAATCAGGATTATCAGCAATCAAAATTATGGTATGAAAAGGCGGCTGCGCAAAATGATGTTGATGCGCAATTTTTGCTTGGGGAGATGTATGACGATGGTCTCGGGGTAAGCCAAGACTACCAGCATGCAAAGATGTGGTATGAAAAAGCGGCTGCTCAAAATGATGAGCGTGCTCAGGTCAATCTCGCTGTTCTATACGCAAAGGGTAATGGTGTTGAACAGGATTATCGACAGGCCAAAAGCTGGTATGAAAAGGCTGCAGCTCAAAATAGTCCTGATGCGCAGTTCGCTCTTGGAATTCTGTATGCCAATGCTAATGGTGTAGAGCAGGACTATCAGCAGGCAAAAGACTGGTATGAGAAAGCAGCAGAACAAAATTTCGCCAATGCTCAGTTTAATCTTGGTATGCTCTATTACAAAGGTGAGGGTGTTAAACAAAACTTTCGGCAAGCCAGAGAATGGTTTGAAAAAGCCGCATCTCAAAATCAGCCGAATGCCCAATATAATTTAGGTCAGATTTATTACTACGGTCAGGGTGTGACTCAGAGCTATCGACAGGCGAAAGACTGGTTTGAAAAAGCGGCAGAGAAAGGTCATGTCGATGCTCAATATAATCTCGGTGTAATATACGAAAATGGTGAAGGTGTGAGTCAGAACTATCAACAGGCAAAGGCTTGGTATGAAAAGGCAGCCTCACAAAATGATGCGCAGGCGCAGTTCGAACTTGGCGTTATGAATGAACTGGGTCAGGGTGAAAGCATAGACCTGAAACAAGCAAGACATTACTATGAGCGGTCATGTAATAATGGGCTTAAGAAAGGTTGTGAACGGTTAAAAGAGTTATTATACAAATAGATATTATAATATTTATTATATGAGGTTGTGAATTAATGGCAATCCCTGAACGTATGCTCCCCGTAAAAGTCAGCAGCAAAAAAATAAGAGAATTAGCACAGAAAGCTAAAGAGATACTTGCAGCTATTGATAGTGGAGCAAGTGAAGAAGATGCTTTTTTAAAGGACATGATCGATGACTGGAACAGTCAGGTAGTATGTCCATGTGAGTTTTCAGATTTTAGAGATTATTCCTCTTGGACAAATGCAAATGAATTTACACGAATAGCTTTTAATTTGGAAAAGTTCTACGAGGATTTTACTTGGGAGGAACTGGTTCAAACGATAAGCTGTGTATGTGATCAAAAGTCAAACGAATCGGAAAAAATTTTTGCTCTTTTGTTGCTTGAAAAGAATTTTCATGGAAATCCATCCGATCTTATATTCTGGCCCGATGAATGGTTTCAGGATCCAGATATGTTAGATGTTGAACTGAGTGTTGAAGAGATTGCATGCTATTTGATGGTTCGATCCGGTAGGCAACTAGTTGATGCACCTGAAATCGACCTGAAATATCAAATACCCCAGTCTGACGAATAAAAAATTAATATAAGTGTAGATAAATAGTTATGAGCAATTACAGGAAAAACAAGTGTGAAAAAAACTGATATTGCCCTGTAAATTTAATTAATTATAATGTCCCACACTTACATGGTGGAGAATATCATTGGGGGCGGAGTAAGAATAAAAGAGTTAATTCTGAGCATCCATACATTTTACCTATGTCAGGTAAAATAAACTATGGGCTTGATTATTCACCATTATTCATGTTTCTACTAAGAAAAACAGGTGAAAAATCGGATCAAGTTTATAGTGAAGCGATTCTACGACTCGATCTGCCTGATCCAACCTTCTTTCTAGTTGCTCTACACGAAACAGACCAAAGAAATTTTGTTCGGTGCGGCAAATCCAGTTATTACAATGGGCTGTATGTTGATGAGAATGGTTACTTGAAATGTTTTCTCCAGATTTAAAGGCATCAGGCATACCAATATTATGTAAGTGCTGTACTTACACTCTAAACGGGAAATTATTAAATGAATAAGTTGAAATTTTTCTGACCTTATTAACTTAAAGAATAGACGCATCAATTGTTTTATTTCAGGGCGTTAAACACATTGTATTTATAATTATGCAAAATTTACCAATGTTTTAACAGATCCGATAGTAGCTATTGTTGTTTTCGGAGTTTGGCCCTGAGCTGTCCATGCCTTTTTAGAATTATCAGTATCAATAGATGGTAATACCTCCAATTAGTTGAATTAGGGGTATAATAGTCGCTTTTAAGGTTCTTCCATGGTCACAGTTAACCTTCATTGTCCCTGTTGCCAGCCCGTTCAGGTTTACCGTCCAATAGAGTTATACTTAGCTGAACCTAGATTTTTAGCTTCGGGTATTTAAAAATAGGTATTAAGAAGATTGCTAACTTTATTGATAATAACTTAAACTGTTTTTAGGGAGCATAATTAAATGTAATTTTAGGTTTGTAATTTATTATGTTTTTTTGATATGCAAAAATATAATGCGAGTAGAGGTACGATAAATAATATACAAAACATTAATACGAATAAGAATAAATTCCTTGATGATCCAGTATCACTAAAAAATCTATCCCAGGATTTCTTTGGTATTATCTTTTGCGCTGATATTTCTAAAGCATAATATGCAAACGGGTATGCTACAGCACCAATAGCAAGGTATGCTGCAACATAAGGTATATAAGGAATATAAGAAGGAAATATCTTTCCATCCTTTAAATCAGTCAAAATGTTGTAAACCAAAGAGCCACAACCGACTAAGCCCCATAAACAATGTCTGAGATAGTATCTAAATGTCATATTATATACCTTAATGATATGAAATAGGGTACATATGGATTCAAGTAGGCAGTTTCCGCAAACTGAAAGCCATTAACTCTGATAGGCCGCTATGAGTGGGCCATTTGGGTTTTGCCCATGATCACAGTCATAGTTCTGGAAAATGGCTGTGCTCTTTAAATAAATGTCTTTAACTCCTCAGTGTTTATATTCGCCAGCATTGAAGCCTTTAAATGTGGGAATGTACGAGGTATCTGGAAATCAGTTTAAAACCTTTGGTATATTCCAGCCATCTTGGCAAGTCCCCGGTTCCGAACAACCAAGCGTTACAATCGTAATCAGTACTATACCAGTTTTCAAGCAAATGCAGCCTGTACGGTTGAACAATATCTGATGTGAGTTTTTCTCTGGGGTCAGGTTCACCAGCAAAAAGCTCAAGCGAAAAGTGCCCTGCAAGCCCTTCAGAGACTATGACTTCTCCTAAAGTTGAGCCGTATCTCGGCCCATCTAACAGCACGATGCAGTTCATGTGCAAACATTCGAGCAATGGAGTGCGCATAATTTTTGCAAAATTATGGATTTTCTGGAGCTACTGTTCTATAGACAACTCCAGCTTCAGGGTAAAAACCATGATGCCTTTTCTCCGGGAGGACAAGTTTCCCTACTTTAACCACCACGTCCAGTGAAGGAATCGGCATTAACCTTTTAACTAGTTCGTAGGTATCAGTCAGGTTGATTTGAAGCCATTCATAGTGAGCAGTGAGTTTCTTTTGGGTATTAAGAAAATAGAGGGGCATTTGAGACATAACGGTACCACTCAAAAGAGTCAGTAAATCGCTACATGTTAACACACAACGTAAATGTTGTGGTGTAAGCACAGTAGTAGAGGACCAGACTGTTACCCATCATACCTGCTCTTAGGGCAGAGCAAACCCAAACCATCAAAATAGCTCTGGCTTTTGTGTCATAGCTGTCTCAGGTTAAGTCTGAGCTAATATATTAATTAAAACAGTCCATTCGCCATGTATTATTAAATAGTTAGTTACCATTTGATAATTAATATGAAATTACTTCACAGGAATCTCTCTATTATTATTTATTCGTTTTTATCCTTCAGGTAATAGGTCTTCATATAGGTCAAGCGATGACCATTAAACATATAGCCTGGGTTAATAAAGTAATAGTTCTGTATCATGGTCTCTGCAATAAACTTCTTGTCAGCAAGTTCTTTCATGCCTTTGAAATATTTTTTCTGGATCTTTTTACAACATCTTGATCGACAATATTCCATATAGCTGGAAAAATTTTCGCTGATAAAACGGTTGAAAAGTGCGCCCAAAATGTACTGTTTAAAATCCCATCCGTCGACAGACCCTCTGACATCATTGACCATTTGCCCTATCAGGTGTTGCAGCCCTGCTCGTTATTGAATGCCTGTCATTTTTAATTCGTTTTCCTGGTTCAGGTATGAATCATCAGGGGCTATTCTACAGCAAACGCGTGGCTCAGGTAGCCCGTAAGTAAGTCGGTGGACTCCGGGTTATTCATGGCAGGGAGGCGTGGCCGAATACTTCTCTCCTTTGCTGTATGTCTGGCACATCCTAAATAATTTCAGACAGATATTATCTCCGTGAATCCCCCGCCACCTTTCCGGTGCGCGGGGTTTTGTCTTTTTTTACCGGGAATACATGTATGAATCCGTCTGATGCCATTGAGGCAATTGAAAAACCGCTCTCCTCCCTGCCTTATTCACTTTCCCGTCACATCCTGGAACATCTGCGCAAACTCACCAGCCACGAACCCGTGATTGGCATTATGGGGAAAAGCGGGGCCGGTAAATCCTCACTCTGTAATGCACTGTTTCAGGGGGAGGTCACCCCGGTCAGTGATGTTCACGCTGGCACCCGGGAAGTGCGGCGCTTCCGTCTGAGTGGCCACGGTCACAGCATGGTTATCACTGACCTGCCCGGGGTGGGCGAGAGCCGGGACAGGGATGCAGAGTATGAAGCCCTGTACCGTGACATTCTGCCAGAACTGGACCTGGTACTGTGGCTGATTAAAGCCGATGACCGTGCCCTGTCTGTGGATGAGTATTTCTGGCGACACATCCTGCACCGGGGACATCAGCGGGTACTGTTTGTGGTGACGCAGGCCGATAAAACGGAGCCCTGCCATGAATGGGATATGGCCGGTATTAAGCCTTCTCCCGCACAGGCACAGAATATTCGCGAAAAAACGGAGGCGCTATTCCGTCTGTTCCGGCCCGTACATCCGGTTGTTGCCGTATCGGCCCGCACCGGCTGGGAGCTGGATACGCTGGTCAGTGCGCTCATGACAGCGCTTCCCGACCATGCCGCCAGTCCCCTGATGACCCGCCTGCAGGACGGGCTGCGCACGGAGTCTGTCCGCTCTCAGGCCCGTGAACAGTTTACCGGTGCGGTGGACCGGATATTTGACACAGCGGAGAGCGTCTGTGTTGCCTCTGTTGTCCGTACGGCCCTGCGCGCTGTTCGTGACACCGTGGTCTCTGTTGCCCGCGCGGTATGGAACTGGATTTTCTTCTGAACCTGTTGTAGATGATGTCCTCCCTGCCTCTGAGCCATCTCACAAAAAGCGCGGTTTTCATTGCCACCTTTCTTGTCCGTGCAACAATCAGGTAATAGAATAAAACGATCGATAACTATTTAATCGATCGTTTATATCGATCGTTATGCTAATAATAACACCCGTTAGCAATGTATGCAGACACACAGACATGAGATTCAGGGAACAACAGAGCCACACGTCAGAAACTTCCATCAGCCGGATCTGCGGCACTGTAACCCTTCACCTGCAGGTATCCACATTTGTGGATACCGGCTTTTTATTCACCCTCACTCTGATAAGGAAATGCTGATGAAACGACATCTGAATACCAGCTACAGGCTGGTATGGAATCACATTACAGGCGCTTTCGTGGTTGCCTCCGAACTGGCCCGTGCACGGGGGAAACGCGCCGGTGTGGCGGTTGCACTGTCTCTTGCCGCTGCCACGTCACTCCCGGCGCTGGCTGCTGACTCTGTTGTACCGGCAGGAGAAACCGTGAACGGTGGAACGCTGATAAATCACGACCGCCAGTTTGTCTCAGGTACGGCTGATGGAATGACTGTCAGCACCGGACTGGAGCTGGGGGCGGACTCTGATAACAACACCGGCGGTCAGCAGATAGCCCGGGGTGGAACAGCCAGAAACACCAGAGTCACCGCAAACGGTCTACAGGATGTCATGGCAGGGGGCAGTACCTCGGATACAGTTATCAGTACCGGGGGAGGGCAGAATTTGCGTGGGAAGGCTTCCGGTACTGTCCTTAACGGCGGTGATCAATGGATACATGCAGGCGGCAGGGCATCCGGAACGGTGATTAACCAGGATGGTTACCAGACCATTAAACATGGCGGACTGGTAACCGGAACCATCGTCAACACCGGTGCAGAAGGTGGTCCGGATTCTGAAAATGTGTCCACCGGTCAGATGGTCGGGGGGATTGCTGAATCCACCACCATAAACAAAAATGGCCGGCAGGTTATCTGGTCTTCGGGGATAGCCCGGGACACTCTCATTTACACAGGAGGTGACCAGACGGTACACGGAGAGGCACATAACACCCGACTGGAGGGAGGGAACCAGTATGTGCACAAGTATGGACTTGCACTGAACACGGTAATTAACGAGGGGGGCTGGCAGGTTGTTAAGGCTGGTGGTACTGCCGGTAACACCACCATAAATCAGAACGGCGAGCTGAGGGTTCATGCCGGCGGTGAAGCGTCTGATGTCACCCAGAACACGGGAGGTGCACTGGTTACCAGCACTGCTGCAACTGTCACCGGTACAAACCGCCTGGGAGCATTCTCTGTTGTGGAGGGTAAAGCTGATAATGTCGTACTGGAAAATGGCGGACGTCTGGATGTGCTGAGCGGACACACAGCCACCAGAACCCTTGTGGATGATGGCGGAACGCTGGATGTCCGCAACGGTGGTACCGCCACTGCCGTATCCATGGGAAATGGCGGGGTACTGCTGGCCGATTCCGGGGCCGCTGTCAGTGGTACCCGGAGCGACGGAACGGCATTCCGTATCGGGGGCGGTCAGGCGGATGCCCTGATGCTGGAAAAAGGCAGTTCATTCACGCTGAACGCCGGTGATACGGCCACGGATACCACGGTAAATGGCGGACTGTTCACTGCCAGAGGGGGCTCGCTGGCGGGCACCACCACGCTGAATAACGGTGCCACGTTTACCCTTGCCGGGAAGACGGTGAACAACGATACCCTGACCATCCGTGAAGGTGATGCACTCCTGCAGGGAGGCGCTCTCACCGGTAACGGCAGGGTGGAAAAATCAGGAAGTGGCACACTCACTGTCAGCAACACCACACTCACCCAGAAAGCCGTCAACCTGAATGAAGGCACGCTGACGCTGAACGACAGTACCGTCACCACGGATATCATCGCTCATCGCGGCACGGCCCTGAAGCTGACCGGCAGCACAGTGCTGAACGGTGCCATTGACCCCACGAATGTCACCCTGACATCCGGTGCCACCTGGAATATCCCCGATAACGCCACGGTTCAGTCGGTGGTGGATGACCTCAGCCATGCCGGACAGATTCATTTCACCTCCGCCCGCACAGGGAAGTTCGTTCCGACAACTCTGCAGGTGAAAAACCTGAACGGGCAGAATGGCACCATCAGCCTGCGTGTACGCCCGGATATGGCGCAGAACAATGCTGACAGACTGGTCATTGACGGTGGCAGAGCAACCGGAAAAACCATCCTGAATCTGGTGAACGCCGGCAACAGTGGTACGGGTCTGGCGACCACCGGTAAGGGTATTCAGGTGGTTGAGGCCATTAACGGTGCCACCACGGAGGAAGGGGCTTTTGTCCAGGGGAATATGCTGCAGGCCGGGGCCTTTAACTACACCCTCAACCGGGACAGTGATGAGAGCTGGTATCTGCGCAGTGAAGAACGTTATCGTGCTGAAGTCCCCCTGTACGCCTCCATGCTGACACAGGCAATGGACTATGACCGGATTCTGGCAGGCTCCCGCAGCCATCAGACCGGTGTAAACGGTGAAAATAACAGCGTCCGTCTCAGCATTCAGGGCGGCCATCTCGGTCACGATAACAACGGCGGTATTGCCCGTGGGGCCACGCCGGAAAGCAGCGGCAGCTATGGCTTCGTCCGTCTGGAGGGTGACCTGCTCAGAACAGAGGTCGCCGGTATGTCACTGACGACAGGAGTGTATGGTGCTGCAGGCCATTCTTCCGTTGATGTTAAGGATGATGACGGCTCCCGCGCCGGCACGGTCCGGGATGATGCCGGCAGCCTGGGCGGATATATGAACCTGACACACACCTCCTCCGGCCTGTGGGCTGACATTGTGGCACAGGGAACCCGCCACAGCATGAAAGCGTCATCGGACAATAACGACTTCCGCGCACGGGGCCGGGGCTGGCTGGGCTCACTGGAAACCGGTCTGCCCTTCAGTATCACTGACAACCTGATGCTGGAGCCACGGCTGCAGTACACCTGGCAGGGGCTTTCGCTGGATGACGGTAAGGACAACGCCGGTTATGTGAAGTTCGGGCATGGCAGTGCACAGCATGTGCGTGCCGGTTTCCGTCTGGGCAGCCACAACGATATGACCTTTGGTGAAGGCACCTCATCCCGTGCCCCCCTGCGTGACAGTGCAAAACACAGTGTGCGTGAACTGCCGGTGAACTGGTGGGTACAGCCTTCCGTTATCCGCACCTTCAGCTCCCGGGGTGATATGCGTGTGGGGACCTCCACCGCAGGCAGCGGGATGACGTTCTCTCCCTCACAGAATGGCACTTCACTGGATCTGCAGGCCGGACTGGAAGCCCGTGTCCGGGAAAATATCACCCTGGGCGTTCAGGCCGGTTATGCCCACAGCATCAACGGCAGCAGCGCTGAAGGTTATAACAGTCAGGCCACACTGAATGTGACCTTCTGATAATTCTGCATTGCCTCTCTGTGGTCCCGGTCATCATGACCGGGACCCGGACGGGGGAAAACGTTTCAGTGCCACATTCACTGGCATTCACAATAACATGATATTCATCACGGAGTGACTATATTACAGATAGTCGGCGCGCTGATTCTGCTGATCGCAGGATTTGCCATTCTTCGCCTTTTGTTCAGAGCATTAACCAGCACAGCGTCTGCGCTGGCAGGGTTCATATTGCTGTGTCTGTTCGGTCCGGCTTTACTGGCTGGCTATATCACTGAACGCATAACCCGGTTATTCCATATTCGCTGGCTGGCAGGCGTATTTCTGACGATTGCCGGAATGATCATCAGCTTCATGTGGGGACTTGATGGTAAACATATCGCACTGGAGGCTCATACTTTTGACTCTGTAAAATTTATTCTGACCACCGCTCTCGCCGCTGGTCTGCTGGCTCTTCCCGTGCAGATAAGAACCATTCAGCAGAACGGGCTCACACCTGAAGATATCAGCAAGGAAATTAACGGGTATTACTGCTGTTTTTATACTGCTTTTTTCCTTATGGCGTGTTCTGCATACGCACCATTGATCGCATTGCAGTTCGATATTTCACCCTCACTGATGTGGTGGGGCGGGTTGTTGTACTGGCTGGCTGCATTAGTGACGCTGCTATGGGCGGCCAGCCAGATCCAGGCGCTGAAAAGACTGACCAGTGCCATCAGCCAGACACTGGAAGAACAACCGGTGCTCAACAGTAAATCGTGGCTGAGCAGTTTGCAAAACGATTACAGCCTTCCTGAAACGCTGACGGAGCGCATCTGGCTGACACTCATTTCACAACGGATTTCCCGGGGAGAACTGAGGGAATTTGAACTGGCAGACGGAAACTGGCTACTGGACAATGCCTGGTATGAAAGAAACATGGCGGGTTTCAACGAAAAGCTGAGAGAGAGCCTGTCATTTACCCCTGATGAACTGAAAACCCTCTTCCGGAACCGCCTGAATTTATCACCGGAAGCGAATGACGATTTTCTCGATCGTTGCCTGGACGGCGGTGACTGGTACCCCTTTTCAGAAGGCCGCCGTTTTGTATCATTCCACCACGTGGATGAGCTTCGTATCTGTGCCTCCTGCGGGCTGACAGAAGTACATCATGCCCCGGAAAATCATAAGCCGGATCCGGAATGGTACTGCTCCTCTCTTTGTCGCGAAACAGAAACACTGTGTCAGGACATTTATGAACGTTCTCACACCGGTTTTATTTCCGATGCAACGGCGAATGGTCTGATTCTCATGAAACTGCCGGAAACCTGGAGTACAAATGAGAAAATGTTTGCTTCCGGAGGGCAGGGACATGGGTTTGCCGCTGAACGGGGAAACCATATTGTCGACAGAGTCCGTCTGAAAAACGCACGGATCCTCGGTGATAATAATGCCAGAAATGGAGCAGACAGACTGGTCAGCGGAACAGAAATCCAGACGAAATATTGTTCAACTGCAGTCCGTAGCGTCGGTGCGGCATTCGACGGACAAAACGGACAGTATCGTTACATGGGAAATCATGGTCCCATGCAACTGGAAGTCCCCCGTGATCAGTATGCCGGCGCTGTGGAAACCATGAAGAATAAGATCCGCGAAGGTAAAGTACCCGGTGTAACCGATCCCGCAGAAGCGTCCCGGCTGATTCGTCGGGGACATCTGACTTATACCCAGGCCCGTAATATCACCCGGTTCGGGACCATCGAATCGGTCACTTATGATATTGCCGAGGGGTCGGTTGTCAGTCTGGCGGCCGGAGGGATCAGTTTTGCCCTGACGGCATCGGTCTTCTGGCTCAGCACCGGCGATCGCGATGCTGCCCTGCAGACAGCTGCTGTCCAGGCAGGAAAAACCTTCACCCGCACACTGGCTGTCTACGTCACAACCCAGCAACTTCACCGGCTTAGTGTTGTTCAGGGTATGCTGAAGCATATTGATTTTTCGACGGCCAGCCCGACTGTCCGGCAGGCGCTTCAGAAGGGGACCGGTGCAGGAAATATCAGTGCCCTGAACAAAGTGATGAAGGGTACGCTGGTGACATCTCTGGCACTGGTAGCTGTCACAACCGGCCCTGACATGATCAAAATGTTGCGGGGACGGATCTCCGGTGCGCAGTTCATCAGGAATCTTGCCGTGGCATCTTCCGGTGTGGCAGGTGGAGCTGTCGGGTCAGTGGCGGGCGGGATATTGTTCAGTCCACTGGGACCATTTGGTGCACTGACAGGGCGTGTGGTTGGTGGTGTTCTGGGGGGAATGATTGCCTCCGCTGTATCAGGAAAAATTGCCGGAGCGCTGGTTGAAGAAGATCGCGTCAAAATTCTGGCAATGATTCAGGAGCAGGTGACATGGCTTGCCGGCAGTTTCCTGCTGACCGGACATGAGATTGAAAATCTGAACGCGAATCTGGCCCGTGTTATCGATCAGAATGCTCTGGAGATCATTTTCGCCGCCGGTATACAACAACGGGCCGCGACCAACATGTTAATCAAACCACTGGTGGTCAGTATCATCAGGCAACGCCCCGTCATGGAATATGATGCATCCCATCTCGGCAATATGGTTAACCGACTGGAAGAAACATTACCCCCGGAGTTACCGGCATAACGGCTATTCTGCGCCTTTTACGTTTTATCACCTGATTTGTCAGTGTCATCGTCATGACTCAGAGAGGTAAATACCATGATTCACCTGTTCAAAACCTGCATGATTACCGCCTTCATTCTGGGGTTAACGTGGTCTGCCCCACTCCGGGCACAGGATCAACGTTACATCAGTATACGCAATACAGATACGATATGGCTCCCGGGAAATATTTGTGCTTACCAGTTCCGGCTGGATAATGGCGGAAACGATGAAGGATTTGGCCCCCTCACCATCACTCTGCAACTCAAAGACAAATATGGTCAGACGCTGGTGACCAGAAAAATGGAAACGGAAGCCTTTGGTGACAGTAATGCCACGCGAACCACAGACGCATTTCTGGAAACGGAGTGCGTGGAAAATGTCGCCACAACCGAAATCATTAAAGCAACTGAAGAAAGTAACGGCCATCGTGTCAGTCTGCCGTTATCGGTTTTCGATCCCCAGGACTACCATCCACTGCTGATTACCGTTTCCGGAAAAAATGTTAACTGATCCCTGAAGTCAGTTTCATGCTTCAGCCTCTGCCACAACGTATGGCAGAGGCTATTTATCAGGAGAAACCAGATATGCCGGGTTACACACAGAGTATGTCCTGGCTGAAGGATCTTTCTCATACGGGCAGGCGGTTGCTGTCATAACCGCTTACCGCAATGTGTTTATCCAGGATGACCCGGGAATGCATTTCCGTCGGGTTATCCGCAACGCGGAAGGTCAGCGACGCTGACGCAGCCGGAACTCTGAAGCTGATGCCGGAAAACAGCTTAATGCGTGGCTCGCCAGTGGAGGGCTTCTCAGACAATAAACCTCATTGATTTCATCCATCAGGCCGCGTCTTCTCCGGGAGACGCGGCTTTTTTCATTTATTGCACCAGTAAATCTTAACCACCGATAAGGAGCAAAGTATGCGATTAGCAAGTCGTTTTGGTTATACTGCAAACCAGATACGTCGTGACCGTCCACTGACACATGAAGAGCTGATGCACCATGTGCCGGGGATTTTCGGGGAAGAGAAACACACGTCCCGAAGCCAGAACTATACGTACATCCCCACCATCACCGTACTGGAAAGCCTGCAGCGGGAAGGCTTTCAGCCATTCTTCGCCTGCCAGACCCGTGTGCGCGACCCGGGCCGCCGGGGATACACCAAACACATGCTGCGTCTGCGGCGGGCCGGAGAGATAAACGGAGAGCATGTCCCTGAAATTATTCTGCTCAACTCTCATGACGGTACCTCCAGCTACCAGATGCTGCCGGGTTACTTCAGGTTCGTCTGCCAGAACGGCTGCGTCTGTGGTCAGTCTCTGGGGGAAGTGCGTGTTCCACACCGGGGAGACGTAGTGGAGAAAGTTATTGAAGGGGCTTACGAGGTGGTGGGCGTGTTTGACCGGATAGAGGAGAAGCGTGATGCCATGCAGTCGCTGGTCCTGCCGCCACCGGCACGCCAGGCGCTGGCACAGGCGGCACTGACTTACCGTTATGGTGACGAACATCAGCCCGTCACCACCGCCGACATTCTGACGCCACGACGCCGGGAGGATTACGGTAAGGACCTGTGGAGTGCTTATCAGACCATCCAGGAGAATATGCTGAAAGGCGGGATTTCCGGTCGCAGTGCAAAAGGAAAACGTATCCATACCCGGGCCATTCACAGCATTGATACCGACATTAAGCTCAACCGTGCATTGTGGGTGATGGCAGAAACGATGCTGGAGAGCCTGCGCTGATGCAATCTGTCCCTGAAGGCGTGATTCAGGCACCAGAATCACCCGACGCCCCGGAGAGCTCAGTCTGTGCAGACTGAGTACAGGCAATGGCATCTGGCCATCCGTCTGTGACCGGAACGGTTACGCGTACGGCTGTCCGGAATTTCAGCCGAATATCATTCATCCCTGACATTACCGGGTCTCACGGTCAGTGATGAACGTGATGTTGTCAGCCCCCGGCCTTTACTCCCTCTCATTTATTCACATTACAAGGATTTCATACATGAAAACATTGTCTCAGAACACCACCTCTTCGGCCTGTGCACCGGAGACTGGCCTGCAACAACTGGTTGCCACCATAGTCCCTGATGAACAGCGCATCAGCTTCTGGCCGCAGCATTTTGGCCTCATTCCACAGTGGGTGACCCTGGAGCCCCGGGTCTTCGGCTGGATGGACCGTCTGTGCGAAGACTACTGCGGTGGTATCTGGAATCTGTACACCCTGAACAACGGCGGGGCATTTATGGCCCCTGAACCGGATGACTATGATGACGAAACATGGGTACTGTTCAATGCCATGAACGGTAACCGCGCTGAAATGAGCCCGGAAGCCGCCGGCATTGCCGCCTGTCTGATGACGTACAGTCATCACGCCTGCCGTACGGAGTGTTATGCCATGACGGTTCATTATTACCGTCTGCGGGATTATGCCCTGCAGCATCCGGAATGCAGCGCCATTATGCGCATCATCGACTGAATGGAGGCAGGGACAATGCAGCAGCTTTCCTTTCTGCCCGGAGAGATGACGCCCGGCGAGCGCAGCCTCATTCAGCGGGCCCTGAAAACCCTGGACCGCCATCTTCATGAACCCGGCGTGGCCTTCACCTCCACCCGTGCGGCACGGGAATGGCTGATTCTGAACATGGCGGGACTGGAGCGTGAAGAATTCCGGGTGCTGTATCTGAATAACCAGAATCAGCTGATTGCCGGTGAAACCCTCTTCACCGGCACCATCAACCGCACGGAAGTCCATCCCCGGGAAGTGATTAAACGCGCCCTGTATCACAATGCCGCAGCCGTGGTGCTGGCACACAATCACCCGTCCGGTGAAGTCACCCCCAGTAAGGCAGACCGCCTTATCACGGAACGTCTGGTACAGGCACTGGGCCTGGTGGATATCCGGGTGCCGGACCATCTGATAGTCGGTGGCAGCCAGGTTTTCTCCTTTGCCGAACATGGTCTGCTTTAACCCGTCACAACCACATCACACCTGTTTTCACTTTTATCTTCTGTCTTCAGAGGTATCCCATTATGAAAATCATCACCCGTGGTGAAGCCATGCGTATTCACCAACAGCATCCTGCATCCCGTCTTTTCCGTTCTGTACCGGCAAATACCGCTGGCACGGCAGCACTGAAACGTATACCGGTCGTGAAGTGCAGGATATTCCCGGTGTGCTGGCCGTGTTTGCTGAACGCCGTAAGGACAGTTTTGGCCCGTATGTCCGGCTGATGAGCGTCACTCTGAACTGAGTCAGTAAGGGCATTCTGATGAGCAGAATTATCACCACCACCGTGTATACACTGCATGAGCTATCCTCCACCGCACAGGAAAAAGCCCGCGACTGGTACCGTCAGCATCATGCTGACAGCAACTGGTATGAAAACGTGTATGAGGACTTCAGGGAGGTCTGTGGCATTTTCGGAATTGACCTCCGCCAGCGCGTTTTCCGGCTCAGCAACGGCAGGTTTATGGAAGAGCCGTGCATCTGGTTCAGCGGATTCTGCAGCCAGGGGGACGGAGCCTGTTTTGAAGGGCGCTGGCACTGGCAGCCAGCGACAGTCAGGAGAATCCGGAAGTATGCCCCACAGGGGCATGAACTCCATCGTATCGCGGATGCCCTGCAGGCGGTGCAGAAACGTAACTTCTGGCAATTACAGGCTGAAATCAGTCACCGGGGACGTTACTGCCATCCGTACAGCATGGATATCACTGTTACCCGGAACAGTCCGACTGGTCAGGCAATGACAGCCGATGCGGAAGCCGCTGTCAGCGAAGCCCTGCGCGACCTGGCCTTCTGGTTGTACCGTCAACTGGAAAACGAGTACGACTGGCTGACCTCAGACGCCGCTGTGGATGAGGCCCTGCTCATCAACGAATACACCTTCACCGAAGCCGGTCTGTGCACCGGCTGACCCGTCATCGTTAAACTATCATTCACCGATTTTCTGTGAGGACTTTATCGTGTCAGACACGCTCCATGAAACAAATTATCCCGACGACAACAACGACCGCCCCTGGTGGGGGCTACCCTGCACCGTGACGCCCTGTTTCGGGGCACGTCTGGTGCAGGAGGGCAATCAGTTGCATTACCTTGCCGACCGCGCCGGTATCAGAGGGCAGTTCAGCGACGCGGATGCATACCATCTGGACCAGGCTTTTCCACTGCTGATGAAACAACTGGAACTCATGCTCACCAGCGGTGAACTGAATCCCCGCCATCAGCATACCGTCACGCTGTATGCCAGAGGGCTGACCTGCGAAGCCGACACCCTCGGCAGCTGTGGTTACGTTTATATGGCTGTTTATCCGACACTGGCACCCGCAACCACCTCATAACCCCGAATATCTCACCTTTAGCACTACCAGTTACAGAGAACTTAAGATGAAAACATTACCTGACACACACGTACGGGAGGCATCGCGCTGCCCGTCTCCCGTCACCATCTGGCAGACACTGCTCACCCGACTGTTGGACCAGCATTACGGCCTCACACTGAATGACACACCGTTCGCTGATGAACGTGTGATTGAGCAGCATATTGAGGCAGGGATTTCACTGTGTGACGCGGTGAACTTTCTCGTTGAAAAATACGCGCTGGTACGAACTGACCAGCCGGGATTCAGCGCAGGAGTCCCGTCGCAGTTAATCAACAGCATCGATATTCTCCGGGCCCGCCGGGCAACCGGCCTGATGACCCGCGACAATTACAGAACGGTAAATGACATTACCCTGGGCAGGCATCCGGAGGAGGCGAAACAATGAACCTTTCCCTGACGCCGGAGGCCGACGGCATTAACGTACAGGCGATGAACATGGGGCGCATTGTCGTTGACGTCGATGGTGTTAATTTTGCTGAACTGATTAACGTGGCCTGCGGCAATGGCTACTCCCTTCGTGTTGTTGATGAATCTGACCGGACCGCAACTGACAGCATGCCACCCTCCGCTGCCCTGAGCGGTATACGCTGCAGCACCTCACATATCACGGAAACAGACAACGCTTGGCTGTACTCGCTGTCGCATCAGACGAATGACACCGGCGAATCAGAATGGATTCATTTTACAGGCAGCGGATATCTGTTACGTACCGATGCGTGGTCATACCCGGTTCTGCGGCTTAAACGCCTGGGCCTGTCAAGAACGTTCCGTCGTCTGGTCGTCACTCTCACCCGGCGTTATGGCGTCAGTCTCATTCATCTGGACGCCGGCGCAGAATGTCTGCCGGGTTTACCCACTTTCGACTGGTAATCAGGACAAAAGACACTGGATGAAATTATTAACCACAGAAACGGCGCTGGATATTCTGATTGCGTGGCTGCAGGACAATATTGACTGCGAATCAGGGATTATCTTCGACAACGATGAGGATAAAACGGATTCGGCAGCACTGTTGCCCTGTATTGAACAGGCTAGGGAGGATATCCGTATCCTGCGCCAACTGCAGTTTCTGCAACAAAACCGGTGAGTCTCACTCACCATACTTCATTCCACTGACGCCAGCCTGAACAGGGCTGGCGTTTTCATTTATCTGCGAAAAGGAATATCGATTATGTCTGCAATCACAGTCTCCCGTCCGGAAGTGGTCAACGGGCATACGGACGTTATCTGCTCAACCAGTATCCGCCACATTCTGGCTGTACGAAAGAGTACACTGCTGCAAATCGACACACTTATCCGGCAACTGGCTGAAATCTCATCAATGACAGAAAGTATTGGCGGTAAAACCGCACTGGACTGGGCCATGAAACAGGATTTTCGCTGTGGTTGCTGGCTGACTGAGAAACCGGAAACCGCAATGAAAGCCATTACCCGCAACCTTGACCGTGAAATCTGGCGTGACCTGATGCAACGCTCCGGGATGCTGTCATTAATGGATGCGCAGACCCGTGATACATGGTACCGATCACTGGAGTACGATAATTTTCCGGAAATCAGTGAAGAGAATATTCTGAGTACGTTTGAGCAGCTACACCAGAATAAGGATGAAGTGTTTGAGCGAGGAGTGATCAACCTCTTCAGAGGGTTGAGCTGGAATTACAAAACCAATTGCCCCTGTAAATTTGGCAATAAAATTATCGTCAACAATCTGGTGAGGTGGGACCGGTGGGGATTGCATCTTATCACCGGGCAACAGGCAGATAGACTTGCCGACCTGGAAAGAATGCTGCATCTGTTCAGCGGCAAACCGATCCCCGACAACAGGGAAAACATAACTATTCATCTGGACGATCACATCCGGTCTCTTCAGGGAAAAGAATGCTATGAAGATGAGATGTTCATTATTAAATACTTTAAGAAGGGCTCTGCGCACATCACGTTCAGGAAGCCAGAACTGGTTGACAGACTGAATGATATTATCGCAAGAACACTATCCTGACATGCTGGCAGTATAGCTTTGCCAGTATGCTCAAAGCTCGGAAATTGTCCGATAAGATATGATCGTGGGGCATATAAACCGGTTTCAGATGGCATACCCGGTGGCATACTGTCTGGAAGGATAAATAAAAAAGCGCATGTTAAACAATAACATGCGCTTGTAATCTGGCGGTGAGGGGGGGATTCGAACCCCCGATACGTTGCCGTATACACACTTTCCAGGCGTGCTCCTTCAGCCACTCGGACACCTCACCAAATTGTCGTTCCTGTCTTGCTGGAACGGGCGCTAATTTAGGGAAATCATGACCTGAGGTCAACAAACTTTTTGAAAAAATCGCGCGTTTATTCAAACTTCAATCAATGTGTGGTTTTAATAAGCGAAATCTGCTTTTTTTGCCACCGACCACGGATTTGTTATGCTGGTGGCCTTTGTAGATCATAACGATAAGTGCGAATAAATTTCGCACAACGCTTTTCGGGAGTCAGTATGGATATCATCTTTTATCACCCAACGTTCGATACCCAATGGTGGATTGAGGCACTGCGCAAAGCTATTCCTCAGGCAAGAGTCAGAGCGTGGAAAAGCGGAGATAATGACTCTGCTGATTATGCTTTAGTCTGGCATCCTCCTGTTGAAATGCTGGCAGGGCGCGATCTTAAAGCGGTGTTCGCACTCGGGGCCGGTGTTGATTCTATTTTGAGCAAGCTACAGGCACACCCTGAAATGCTGAACCCTTCTGTTCCACTTTTTCGCCTGGAAGATACCGGTATGGGCGAGCAAATGCAGGAATATGCTGTCAGTCAGGTGCTGCATTGGTTTCGACGTTTTGACGATTATCGCATCCAGCAAAATAGTTCGCATTGGCAACCGCTGCCTGAATATCATCGGGAAGATTTTACCATCGGCATTTTGGGCGCAGGCGTACTGGGCAGTAAAGTTGCTCAGAGTCTGCAAACCTGGCGCTTTCCGCTGCGTTGCTGGAGTCGAACCCGTAAATCGTGGCCTGGCGTGCAAAGCTTTGCCGGACGGGAAGAACTGTCTGCATTTCTGAGCCAATGTCGGGTATTGATTAATTTGTTACCGAATACCCCTGAAACCGTCGGCATTATTAATCAACAATTACTCGAAAAATTACCGGATGGCGCGTATCTCCTCAACCTGGCGCGTGGTGTTCATGTTGTGGAAGATGACCTGCTCGCGGCGCTGGATAGCGGCAAAGTTAAAGGCGCAATGTTGGATGTTTTTAATCGTGAACCCTTACCGCCTGAAAGTCCGCTCTGGCAACATCCACGCGTGACGATAACACCACATGTCGCCGCGATTACCCGTCCCGCTGAAGCTGTGGAGTACATTTCTCGCACCATTGCCCAGCTCGAAAAAGGGGAGAGGGTCTGCGGGCAAGTCGACCGCGCACGCGGCTACTAATAAAGCATCAGGATTCCTGCTATCCTTGGCGGGAATTGAATACAGGAGAGAGTTATGTATCCCGTCGACCTTCATATGCATACCGTTGCCAGCACACATGCATATAGCACATTGAGTGATTACATTGCCCAGGCCAAACAAAAGGGCATTAAACTTTTTGCGATCACCGATCATGGCCCGGATATGGAAGATGCTCCGCATCACTGGCACTTCATTAACATGCGTATCTGGCCGCGAGTGGTTGATGGGGTAGGGATCCTGCGCGGCATCGAAGCTAACATTAAAAATGTTGATGGTGAAATTGATTGCAGCGGTAAAATGTTTGACTCGCTGGATCTGATTATTGCCGGTTTTCATGAGCCGGTTTTTGCACCACATGACAAAGCGACCAATACACAAGCGATGATCGCCACTATCGCCAGCGGCAATGTGCATATAATAAGCCATCCCGGAAATCCCAAATATGAAATAGATGTGAAAGCCGTTGCTGAAGCAGCCGCGAAACATCAGGTGGCGCTGGAAATCAATAATTCTTCATTTTTACACTCACGTAAGGGCAGTGAAGACAACTGTCGTGCGGTAGCCGCAGCGGTACGTGATGCTGGAGGTTGGGTGGCATTAGGCTCGGATTCTCACACCGCGTTTACCATGGGGGAATTTGAAGAGTGTCTTAAAATCCTCGACGCGGTAGATTTTCCGCCAGAGCGCATTTTGAATGTTTCGCCGCGCCGCTTACTGAACTTCCTTGAATCTCGCGGTATGGCACCGATTGCGGAATTTGCAGACCTTTAATTACTAGTAATGGAAATATATTAATGAACGAGTTTTCTATCCTCTGTCGTGTGCTGGGTTCGCTCTATTACCGCCAACCGCAAGATCCTTTACTGGTGCCGCTGTTTACCCTGATTCGTGAGGGGAAACTGGCTGCGAACTGGCCACTGGAGCAGGATGAGTTACTGACGCGTTTACAGAAAAGCTGTGATATGGCGCAAGTCTCTGCCGATTACAATGCGTTGTTTATCGGCGATGAATGTGCCGTGCCGCCATATCGTAGCGCATGGGTTGAGGACGCAACGGAAGCGGAAGTGCGCGCTTTTCTTTCCGAACGAGGGATGCCACTGGCGGATACGCCAGCCGATCACATCGGCACATTGCTGCTTGCGGCTTCCTGGCTGGAAGATCAGTCAACGGAAGATGAGAGCGAAGCACTGGAAACACTGTTCAGTGAGTATCTGTTACCCTGGTGTGGTGCGTTCCTCGGCAAAGTGGAGGCCCATGCAACCACGCCTTTCTGGCGCACCATGGCACCGCTAACCCGTGATGCCATTAGTGCAATGTGGGACGAGCTGGAAGAAGATTCTGAAGAGTAAATGTGATCATCGTCACTCATAACTGCAACAGATAATTTGTTGTTGCATAAAATGTGTGCTCGATCTCATTCATGGCCGCGTTTTCTGCTATCATGCGCGGCATGAACATACTTCTCTCTATTGCAATCACAACAGGCATTCTCTCCGGTATCTGGGGATGGGTGGCTGTTTCCCTGGGCTTACTAAGCTGGGCGGGCTTCCTGGGCTGTACGGCCTACTTTGCCTGCCCGCAAGGTGGGCTGAAAGGGCTGGCGATCTCCGCTGCAACCCTGCTTAGTGGCGTGGTGTGGGCGATGGTCATTATTTACGGTAGTGCACTGGCACCACATCTGGAAATTCTCGGTTATGTCATAACCGGTATTGTCGCGTTTCTGATGTGTATTCAGGCCAAACAGCTGCTGCTTTCATTTGTTCCGGGGACGTTTATAGGCGCATGCGCGACGTTTGCCGGGCAGGGTGACTGGAAACTGGTGTTACCTTCGCTGGCGCTTGGGCTGGTATTTGGTTACGCAATGAAAAACAGCGGCCTGTGGCTGGCGGCGCGTAGTGCAAAGACGGCTCACCGTGAGCAGGAAATCAAAAATAAAGCGTGAGGGGCACTCACGCTTTCGCTTAAACAGTAAAATGCCGGATGATAATTCCGGCTTTTTTATCTGTCAGGATTCCGGTGGAACCGACATATGGCGGTATTTCACCAGAATGTCGTTCTGCCGTTCTGCTTTGTTCTGCAAATCCCACAGACCACGGTCGATACCATCATTAATCAGGAAAATGACCCCTGTTTCGATAGCCGACATCAGACACAGCATAACGGGTTCGTTTGAGGTGTAACCCACTTCCCCTTCCAGCAAGCGCTGGTAGTCAATAAAGCGGAAAACCCCGGCCTGAACTTCATAGGAAAGTATCGTCTTACTGGTGTTCACCGAGGAGAGGATCTCACCGGTACTCACATTGACGACGCGCAGGTTCACGGCAATCTGATCGAGCTGGTATTGCGTGTCTGCACCGATCCCAAAATATCTTGCCCCAACACCGCCCGATTTAACGTTGCTTTCATAACCGATAATCGAACCTTCAACCATAATATTTGCCGCCGTTAAAGATTGCAGCGGGATTCGGTTATTAATGGCAACCGTGCCGTTTTCTTGTGCCGCACGAATAATCTTGCGCTCGTTAAGCAGGTTTTGTAAGCCCTGGCGCTCCAGCGGTATAAACCAGCGAGAATCTTTCAATGCCGTGACCAGCATTGCCGTGGCGCTTTGCGGAACAGCAGTGGAGAAGTTACTTGCCGGGTAGGGTTTAAATTGCCCGGTTTCGTCCTGAATGTTGTATACCGAAACAAAGATCTTACCCGTCGGCGCTGGCAGATGGGTCAAATCTTTGTAGCTCTGAGCTCGAGGCATTAATGTCGGTCTGGCGGCTTCTTTAGGCGGGGCGGTTAAGCATCCGCTCAGTAACATGACGGCAACCAAAAGAAATAAGCGCTGCATGATTATTTTCCTTATGAAGCTGGGGCTTAAAAATCGGTTGAGTTATTTTGTAAACCCGAAACCTGGATGGTCGAGGTTTGTCCGGTTTTACGATCTGTCACGTTCAACTGCAATTGACCATCGCGGTTAGCAATATCAACAATATAATCGTTGGTCACCATGCGGCCCGGTTTACCGGTATTAATATTCGACAGTAGCCCACCTAAAATTTGTGACTGGATGGCCTGAGTAAAGTTATCTAACGCTGAGGGTGTTTCAATACCAAAGTCATCGTTATAGCTCGGATCTTTATAAGAGTTTTGGGCCTGAGCGCTATTTAATAAAAAAGCGCCATTATTTGGGTTACCACCAAAGTTTGGATTACGGAACTGGAAAGTCATGGTTCCAGCCCAACTTAATGGCGAAATAAGCATGAGTAGAACTACTGCATGTTTGACACGCATTGCAGCCTCCGAACAATTTTTTATTTAGAATTCATCATGCGCCAAATCGCCCGTACTTAATAACGCCTGATTTATCTGGCGACGATTTAGTGCTTCTTCAGTTTGAATCAGTGCAAAGACGACAGTTTTCTCGAAGTCTCTTTTCAACGGAAATAAAAAAGTCTGGAAAATAACGTCCTGATTGACCGTTATAGTGATCCAGCTTCCCCATCGTGCACTGGGCCTTTCATTAATCGTTAAGTTACCCGTATAGTCACTTTCCCATTTATCACTAAAGGCTCGGTAAAAATCATGGCCAATAGATGAAACAGTATGGTCAGTTAACAATCCCGGGACTTCTACCTCAACGGCGTGAAGATTCCCTGCGGCGAACAGAAATTCTGCCGCCACAATCCAGCGTAAATAACGTTTCATGGCTTTATCGCCTGAGGTTATCGTTTGCCCAGGAAACCGCTTGTGTCCGGTTTTTTACGGCTATCTTCTTGAAAAGATTATAAAGATGCGTTTTAACCGTATTTTCGCTGATGAACAACGAACGAGCGATCTCGTTATTAGACGCGCCGATACGCAGCTTATTCAGGATCTCTTTTTCCCGATGAGTAAGGAGGGCTGATTCCGTGCTGTTATAACGATAGTTACCAGAATGTGTAATCAGGTAACTGGCAAGCTTTTGCGTAAAGTAGCATTCGCCGCGCAGGACGCCTTGCAACCCATTGACAACACGTTCTTGATCCTCCATGGCATAAAAAACGCCGTTGATATGAGGCCAGTTTTCAATGTCGCGGTACGGGTAATCTTCAGGCGTATTTAGCAACAATATTTTGATATTGTTGTTTTTCCTGCTCAAAGTATCCTGCCAATAATGGATAAGCTTTTTATCTGCTTCCATCATATCCAGAAGAATAATAGAGCCTGAAGATATATCGTCCAGAGAACGTTGAATATTATGTAATTTTCCTGTAATTGCCAGCGATTGTTTAAGGTGCTGCAAGAGAGCTGTCGCTTGCAAAGACGGTTTAGTGATCAACAATAATGTATGACCATGAATACTATGGACTTCATTAAACATGATGAAACCCCGCTTTTTTTATTGATCGCACACCTGACAGCTGCCTCTAAAATAGAAGCACCAGAAGTACTGACAGATGTTGCACTGCTGTGTGTAGTAATAAATCAGCCCTAAATGGGTAAAATATAAAACTAATGGATTACATCTGATTTCAATCTAGCCATTACAAATCTTAAATCAAGTGTTAAACATGTAACTAAATGTAACTCGTTATATTAAAATGTTAATCTTAAGGTTTTATTAAGTTTAGAAATGATAGAAAAGTTGTACATTTGGTTTTTATTGCACAATTTTAAAAAATCATACAAATGGTGATAACTTACTAATAATACATATAAAAAATATTTCGGTGTAGTCCTTTCGTCATGTAAAACGTTCTTGTTTTTTCTCCGCACCTCCGTGGACAATTTTTTACTGCAAAAAGACGAGGTTTGTCACGGCTTGTGCGCAAGACATATCGCAGCAATCAGCGACGGGCAAGAAAAATGACTGTCTGGTGATTTTTGATAGCGGAAAACGGAGATTTAAAAGAAAACAAAATATTTTTTGCGTAGATAACAGCGTATTTACGTGGGTTTTAATACTTTGGTATGAACAAAAAAAGAAAAATACAACGCGCGGGTGAGTTATTAAAAATATTTCCGCAGACATACTTTCCATCGTAACGCAGCGTTAACAAAATACAGGTTGCGTTAACAACCAAGTTGAAATGATTTAATTTCTTAAATGTACGACCAGGTCCAGGGTGACAACATGAAAAACAAATTGTTATTTATGATGTTAACAATACTGGGTGCGCCTGGGATTGCAGCCGCAGCAGGTTATGATTTAGCTAATTCAGAATATAACTTCGCGGTAAATGAATTGAGTAAGTCTTCATTTAATCAGGCAGCCATAATTGGTCAAGCTGGGACGAATAATAGTGCTCAGTTACGGCAGGGAGGCTCAAAACTTTTGGCGGTTGTTGCGCAAGAAGGTAGTAGCAACCGGGCAAAGATTGACCAGACAGGAGATTATAACCTTGCATATATTGATCAGGCGGGCAGTGCCAACGATGCCAGTATTTCGCAAGGTGCTTATGGTAATACTGCGATGATTATCCAGAAAGGTTCTGGTAATAAAGCAAATATTACACAGTATGGTACTCAAAAAACGGCAATTGTAGTGCAGAGACAGTCGCAAATGGCTATTCGCGTGACACAACGTTAATTTCCATTCGACTTTTAAATCAATCCGATGGGGGTTTTACATGAAACTTTTAAAAGTAGCAGCAATTGCAGCAATCGTATTCTCCGGTAGCGCTCTGGCAGGTGTTGTTCCTCAGTACGGCGGCGGCGGTAACCACGGTGGTGGCGGTAATAATAGCGGCCCAAATTCAGAGCTGAACATTTACCAGTACGGTGGCGGTAACTCTGCACTTGCTCTGCAAACTGATGCCCGTAACTCTGACTTGACTATTACCCAGCATGGCGGTGGTAATGGTGCAGATGTAGGTCAGGGCTCAGATGACAGCTCAATCGATCTGACCCAACGTGGCTTCGGTAACAGCGCCACTCTTGATCAGTGGAACGGCAAAAATTCTGAAATGACTGTTAAACAGTTCGGTGGTGGCAACGGTGCTGCAGTTGACCAGACTGCATCTAACTCCTCCGTCAACGTGACTCAGGTTGGCTTTGGTAACAACGCGACCGCTCATCAGTACTAATACATCATTTGTATTACAGAAACAGGGCGCAAGCCCTGTTTTTTTTCGGGAGAAGAATATGAATGCGTTATTACTCCTTGCGGCACTTTCCAGCCAGATAACCTTTAATACGACCCAGCAAGGGGATGTGTATACCATTATTCCTGAAGTCACTCTTACTCAATCTTGTCTGTGCAGAGTACAAATATTGTCCCTGCGCGAAGGCAGTTCAGGGCAAAGTCAGACGAAGCAAGAAAAGACCCTCTCATTGCCTGCTAATCAACCTATTGCTTTGACGAAGTTGAGTTTAAATATTTCCCCGGAAGATCGGGTGAAAATAGTTGTTACTGTTTCTGATGGACAGTCACTTCATTTATCACAACAATGGCCGCCCTCTTCAGAAAAGTCTTAATTTGTTGAAATATCGAGCATAAGATGAATCTGGAGAGAATGGTCTGCTGCGAATCAGCCAACCTGAAAGTATGGATAACACAACCCTCAAGGATGACTAATCATTGAGGAAATAGAATAAATGTTCAGACCTTTTTTAAACTCTCTTATGCTCGGCAGTTTGCTTTTTCCTTTTATTGCCATCGCAGGAAGCACCGCGCAAGGGGGGGGATCCATTTTTATGGCCAAATTGTGGAACCGGCATGTGACGTCAGCACCCAGTCATCACCCGTAGAAATGAACTGCCCACAGAATGGTTCTGTTCCGGGCAAAACCTATTCCAGCAAAGCGTTAATGAGCGGTAATGTTAAAAACGCGCAAATAGCCTCAGTAAAAGTGCAGTATCTTGATAAACAGAAAAAGCTGGCTGTAATGAACATCGAATATAACTAAGTTTCTGAACAACGCACGTTGCTGAGCAGAAAAATGCGATTTAACCAAAAAGCCTGCTGTACACTTAAGAAACAAGAAGGTGTAAGGAGGCGTTATGAAAACGCGTATTCATGTTGTGCAGGGTGATATTACCAAACTGGCCGTTGATGTGATTGTGAATGCGGCTAATCCGTCATTAATGGGAGGCGGCGGCGTCGATGGGGCCATTCATCGCGCAGCGGGTCCGGCCCTGCTGGATGCCTGTTTAAAAGTCAGGCAACAGCAGGGCGATTGCCCTACGGGGCATGCCGTTATTACGCTTGCAGGCGCTCTTCCCGCTAAAGCCGTAGTGCACACCGTCGGGCCAGTCTGGCGTGGTGGTGAACAAAACGAAGACCAGCTTTTGCAGGATGCCTATCTCAATAGCCTACGACTGGTGGCGGCAAACAGCTATACGTCAGTGGCTTTTCCTGCAATCAGTACTGGGGTTTATGGTTACCCTCGTGCGGCAGCGGCTGAAATCGCAGTTAAAACCGTTTCAGAATTTATTACCCGTCACGCTTTACCCGAACAGGTATACTTTGTCTGTTATGATGAAGAAAACGCCCACCTCTACGAAAGACTCCTTACCCAACAAGGAGATGAATGATTTGCCCCGGCTGGCGAGCGCGGTGCTGCCACTGTGTTCGCAACATCCCGGTCAGTGTGGTCTTTTCCCTCTGGAGAAAAGTCTGGATGCGTTTGCCGCCCGGTATCGTCTGGCCGAAATGGCAGAGCATACGCTGGATGTTCAGTATTACATCTGGCAGGACGATATGTCGGGTCGGTTACTGTTTTCCGCCCTGTTAGCCGCAGCAAAGCGTGGCGTTCGCGTCCGTTTGTTGCTGGACGACAACAATACGCCCGGACTTGACGACATTTTACGCTTGCTTGACAGCCATCCCCGCATTGAAGTCCGGCTTTTTAATCCTTTCTCGTTTCGCTTGCTGCGTCCGCCTGGTTATATCACCGACTTTTCCCGTCTCAATCGCCGTATGCACAATAAAAGTTTCACTGTCGATGGAGTGGTGACGCTGGTAGGGGGGCGAAATATTGGTGATGCCTATTTTGGGGCAGGGGAAGAGCCACTTTTTTCGGATTTAGATGTTATGGCAATAGGGCCCGTGGTAGAGGACGTTGCCGATGATTTCGCCCGCTACTGGTATTGCAAATCGGTTTCACCCTTACAGCAAGTGCTGGATGTCCCGGAAGGTGAAATGGCGGATCGCATCGAGTTACCCGCCTCCTGGCATAACGATGCTATGACGCATCGTTACTTACGCAAAATGGAATCCAGTCCGTTTATAAATCATCTGGTTGATGGAACGTTGCCGCTTATCTGGGCGAAAACACGTTTATTAAGTGATGATCCGGCGAAAGGGGAGGGCAAGGCAAAACGGCATTCACTGTTACCGCAGCGCCTGTTCGATATCATGGGCTCACCCAGTGAACGCATCGATATTATCTCTTCCTATTTTGTACCGACACGCGCAGGTGTGGCGCAACTCTTACGGATGGTGAGAAAAGGGGTAAAGATTGCGATCCTAACCAATTCTCTTGCCGCTAACGATGTTGCTGTCGTCCATGCCGGATACGCGCGCTGGCGCAAAAAATTGCTCCGCTATGGCGTGGAATTATATGAACTCAAGCCGACGCGTGAACAAAGTAGTACGTTACACGATCGCGGCATAACCGGTAATTCCGGAGCCAGCCTGCATGCTAAAACCTTTAGCATCGATGGTAAAACGGTGTTTATCGGCTCTTTCAATTTCGATCCGCGTTCAACATTGCTCAATACTGAAATGGGCTTCGTGATAGAGAGCGAAACGCTGGCACAGTTAATTGATAAACGCTTTATTCAGAGCCAGTATGATGCGGCCTGGCAGCTCCGTCTGGACAGGTGGGGACGGATCAACTGGGTTGATCGTCATGCAAAGAAAGAGATTATTCTCAAAAAAGAACCCGCCACCAGTTTCTGGAAGCGGGTTATGGTCAGACTGGCGTCGATATTGCCCGTGGAATGGTTATTGTAAATGTGGCTTAACGGGCTGGTGCTTTATCGTTCTCACGCTTAACAACCGGTTTACCAGAAAACAAAAACTTCAGTAACGGGATGCGTAAATGAATTTCATACAGAATTATCGCAATCCCTACTACGAATATCAGGCCACAGAGAAAACCAAGCCAGTTGGAGGTGATGTGCGGTGTAATGTATGCGCCGAAAAACAGCGTTAACGGGTGGTGAACCAGATAGATAAATAGCGATGCGTTAACAAAATAAGTCACCCGCGCTGACTGGAAGTTAAGCAAACGGTGGCCAAAGGAGAAGACCACATTCACCATCCACAGACCGAGGACCATGGTGATCACTGACTCGGTTTCGTACATCCAGGCATCGCCACTGCCATAGCGCTGGTTGAGTAAATAAGCGACAAACGCCAATGCTGCAGCGAGGGTACAGCCACGAGACGGCGTGGTAAACAAGGCTTTAAGATGAGGGAAAATGAAAGCCAGTGCGCCGAGGATAAAGAACGGTAAATAAAATAGCGTTTGCATGACAATAAAATTGAACATGCCATTACTCAGAATGGGCGGATACACAATAAAAATCGTTCTTCTTATTACCGCATAACCGATGCCGAGGCATAAAAAAATCACCGATAGTTTTACCATCGAGAATTTTTTATTCGTTTTATCAGAATTTTCTAAATTATTTCTGATGCGCTTAAATATCCATACGCACAGCGTCGTCATGACTACTAACACCAGTAAAAACCACAGGTGTGATATTAATTCCCAGGCCAACGTATTATATTTGTCATACAATGACAGCCCAGGCCAACTTTCCGCTTTTCCTTTGACATATTGCAGCATAATAAATTGCGGTAATGTCAGTAGGGGGATGGCTGTTAACATCGGGATACCTACACGTTCGACACGTACTTTCCACCATTTTTTCAAGGGATAGCGTAAAAAAAGCATGTAGGAAAAGTAGCCGGATATAACGAAAAATACCTGCATGCGGAACGAGTGGATGAAGTCATTAAAAAGGGTCAGCCACAATGATGGTTCGGCGCTATTCACATGCCATGTATGGCTCGAATAGATTAAAGAAATATGAAAAGGGATCCCTAACAACATCAGCCAGGCGCGGATGGAGTCGAGGAAATATTCACGTTGCGCGGGTACTGGATTCATATATGGTTAACTAATCTCGGATTTTTCGTCTTATCCCTGTCGGGTTATGCCTTTAGGCTTGTTGCCATAGCGACACCGACCTGACCGCGCCAGGCGCAGGCTTCAAGGTTTTTATGCATAGCATCATCGCTACCACTAACCAGAATGGAAGCGTCTGTAAGACGGTTGATAAATAAAATTGCTGGCAAACCCTACACGAAGTCGATGCTTCTGTCTTTAGGAGAAGCACGGAAAGTGAAAACGGTTGCAATCAGATGCTTAATCCATGAGCCAGCGTGCTGAACGATACCGGGATTCTGTTGTCGGAATGGCTGGTTATCCATTAAAATAGATCGGATCGATATAAGCACACAAAGGGGGAAGTGCTTACTAATTATGAAACATAAACTACAAATGATGAAAATGCGTTGGTTGAGTGCTGCAGTAATGTTAACCCTGTATACATCTTCAAGCTGGGCTTTCAGTATTGATGATGTCGCAAAGCAAGCTCAATCCTTAGCCGGGAAAGGCTATGAGGCGCCCAAAAGCAACTTGCCCTCCGTTTTCCGCGATATGAAATACGCGGACTATCAGCAGATCCAGTTTAATCATGACAAAGCGTACTGGAACAATCTGAAGACCCCATTCAAACTCGAGTTCTACCATCAGGGTATGTACTTCGATACCCCGGTCAAAATAAATGAAGTGACTGCCACCGCAGTCAAACGAATCAAATACAGCCCGGATTATTTCACTTTCGGCGATGTTCAGCATGACAAAGACACGGTAAAAGACCTTGGTTTTGCCGGTTTTAAAGTGCTTTACCCGATCAACAGCAAAGATAAAAACGATGAAATCGTCAGCATGCTCGGGGCCAGCTATTTCCGCGTGATTGGTGCAGGTCAGGTTTATGGCCTTTCTGCCCGCGGCCTGGCAATTGATACCGCCTTGCCATCGGGTGAAGAATTTCCACGCTTCAAAGAGTTCTGGATCGAGCGTCCAAAACCGACTGATAAACGTTTAACCATTTATGCATTGCTTGACTCGCCGCGCGCGACAGGTGCTTACAAATTCGTGGTTATGCCAGGGCGTGACACGGTTGTGGATGTGCAGTCGAAAATCTATCTGCGCGATAAAGTCGGCAAACTGGGGGTTGCACCGTTAACCAGTATGTTCCTGTTTGGGCCGAACCAACCGTCGCCTGCAAATAACTATCGTCCGGAGTTGCACGACTCTAACGGTCTCTCTATCCATGCCGGTAATGGCGAATGGATCTGGCGTCCGTTGAATAACCCGAAACATTTAGCGGTCAGCAGCTTCTCTATGGAAAACCCGCAAGGCTTCGGTCTGTTGCAGCGCGGTCGTGATTTCTCCCGCTTTGAAGATCTCGATGATCGTTACGATCTTCGTCCAAGCGCATGGGTGACTCCGAAAGGGGAGTGGGGTAAAGGCAGCGTTGAGCTGGTGGAAATTCCAACCAACGATGAAACCAACGATAACATCGTCGCTTACTGGACGCCGGATCAGCTGCCGGAGCCGGGTAAAGAGATGAACTTTAAATACACCATCACCTTCAGCCGTGATGAAGACAAACTGCATGCGCCAGATAACGCATGGGTGCAACAAACGCGTCGTTCAACGGGGGATGTGAAGCAGTCGAACCTGATTCGCCAGCCTGACGGTACTATCGCCTTTGTGGTCGATTTTACCGGCGCAGAGATGAAAAAACTGCCAGAGGATACCCCGGTCACAGCGCAAACCAGCATTGGTGATAATGGTGAGATAGTTGAAAGCACGGTGCGCTATAACCCGGTTACCAAAGGCTGGCGTCTGGTGATGCGTGTGAAAGTGAAAGATGCCAAGAAAACCACTGAAATGCGTGCTGCGCTGGTGAATGCCGATCAGACGTTGAGTGAAACCTGGAGCTACCAGTTACCTGCCAATGAATAAGACAACTGAGTACATTGACGCAATGCCCATCGCCGCAAGCGAGAAAGCGGCATTGCCGAAGACTGATATCCGCGCCGTTCATCAGGCGCTGGATGCCGAACACCGCACCTGGGCGCGGGAGGATGATTCCCCGCAAGGCTCGGTAAAGGCGCGTCTGGAACAAGCCTGGCCAGATTCACTTGCTGATGGACAGTTAATTAAAGACGACGAAGGGCGCGATCAGCTGAAGGCGATGCCAGAAGCAAAACGCTCCTCGATGTTTCCCGACCCGTGGCGTACCAACCCGGTAGGCCGTTTCTGGGATCGCCTGCGTGGACGCGATGTCACGCCGCGCTATCTGGCTCGTTTGACCAAAGAAGAGCAGGAGAGCGAGCAAAAGTGGCGTACCGTCGGTACCATCCGCCGTTACATTCTGTTGATCCTGACGCTCGCGCAAACTGTCGTCGCGACCTGGTATATGAAGACCATTCTTCCTTATCAGGGTTGGGCGCTGATTAATCCTATGGATATGGTTGGTCAGGATTTGTGGGTTTCCTTTATGCAGCTTCTGCCTTATATGCTGCAAACCGGTATCCTGATCCTCTTTGCGGTACTGTTCTGTTGGGTGTCCGCCGGATTCTGGACGGCGTTAATGGGCTTCCTGCAACTGCTTATTGGTCGCGATAAATACAGTATATCTGCGTCAACAGTTGGCGATGAACCATTAAACCCGGAGCATCGCACGGCGTTGATCATGCCTATCTGTAACGAAGACGTGAACCGTGTTTTTGCTGGCCTGCGTGCAACGTGGGAATCAGTAAAAGCCACCGGGAATGCCAAACACTTTGATGTCTACATTCTTAGTGACAGTTATAACCCGGATATCTGCGTCGCAGAGCAAAAAGCCTGGATGGAGCTTATCGCTGAAGTCGGTGGCGAAGGTCAGATTTTCTATCGCCGCCGCCGTCGCCGCGTGAAGCGTAAAAGCGGTAATATCGATGACTTCTGCCGTCGCTGGGGCAGCCAGTACAGCTACATGGTGGTGCTGGATGCTGACTCGGTAATGACCGGTGATTGTTTGTGCGGGCTGGTGCGCCTGATGGAAGCCAACCCGAACGCCGGGATCATTCAGTCGTCGCCGAAAGCGTCCGGTATGGATACGCTGTATGCGCGCTGTCAGCAGTTCGCGACCCGCGTGTATGGGCCACTGTTTACAGCCGGTTTGCACTTCTGGCAACTTGGCGAGTCGCACTATTGGGGACATAACGCGATTATCCGCGTGAAACCGTTTATCGAGCACTGCGCACTGGCTCCGCTGCCGGGCGAAGGTTCCTTTGCCGGTTCAATCCTGTCACATGACTTTGTAGAAGCGGCGTTGATGCGCCGTGCAGGTTGGGGGGTCTGGATTGCTTACGATCTCCCGGGTTCTTATGAAGAATTACCGCCTAACTTGCTTGATGAGCTAAAACGTGACCGCCGCTGGTGCCACGGTAACCTGATGAACTTCCGTCTGTTCCTGGTGAAGGGTATGCACCCGGTTCACCGTGCGGTGTTCCTGACGGGCGTGATGTCTTATCTCTCCGCTCCGCTGTGGTTTATGTTCCTCGCGCTCTCTACTGCATTGCAGGTAGTACATGCGTTGACCGAACCGCAATACTTCCTGCAACCACGGCAGTTGTTCCCGGTGTGGCCGCAGTGGCGTCCTGAGCTGGCGATTGCACTTTTTGCTTCGACTATGGTGCTGTTGTTCCTGCCGAAGTTATTGAGCATTTTGCTTATCTGGTGCAAAGGAACGAAAGAATACGGCGGCTTCTGGCGCGTTACATTATCGTTGCTGCTGGAAGTGCTTTTTTCCGTGCTGCTGGCTCCGGTACGCATGCTGTTCCATACGGTCTTCGTTGTCAGCGCGTTCCTTGGCTGGGAAGTGGTGTGGAATTCACCGCAGCGTGATGATGACTCCACTTCCTGGGGTGAAGCGTTCAAACGCCACGGCTCACAGCTGCTGTTAGGGTTAGTGTGGGCTGTTGGGATGGCGTGGCTGGATCTGCGTTTCCTGTTCTGGCTGGCACCGATTGTCTTCTCGTTGATCCTGTCACCGTTTGTTTCGGTGATTTCCAGCCGTGCCACCGTTGGTCTGCGCACCAAACGCTGGAAACTGTTCCTGATCCCGGAAGAGTATTCGCCGCCGCAGGTGCTGGTTGATACCGATCGGTTCCTTGAGATGAATCGTCAACGCTCCCTTGATGATGGCTTTATGCACGCAGTGTTTAACCCGTCATTTAACGCTCTGGCAACCGCAATGGCGACCGCGCGTCACCGCGCCAGTAAGGTGCTGGAAATCGCCCGTGACCGCCACGTTGAACAGGCGCTGAACGAGACGCCAGAGAAGCTGAATCGCGATCGTCGCCTGGTGCTGCTAAGCGATCCGGTGACGATGGCCCGTCTGCATTTCCGCGTCTGGAATTCCCCGGAGAGATATTCTTCATGGGTGAGTTATTACGAAGGGATAAAGCTCAATCCACTGGCATTGCGTAAACCGGATGCGGCTTCGCAATAAAAACGTAGTTGCCTGATGCGCTACGCTTATCAGGCCTACATCGTTCCTGCAATTTATTGATTTTGCAAGATTTTGTGGGTCGGATAAGGCGTTCACGCCGCATCCGGCAAAAACAACGAGCCAATAAAAATACCGGCGTTATGCCGGTATTTTTTTACGAAAGAGGTATCAAATGCGTTTAATTGTGGTGAGCATCATGGTGACCTTGCTGAGTGGCTGTGGCAGCATTATTAGTCGCACTATACCGGGGCAGGGGCATGGCAACCAATATTATCCCGGTGTGCAATGGGATGTGCGTGACTCCGCCTGGCGTTATGTCACGATCCTTGATCTGCCATTCTCTCTGGTTTTTGATACTTTACTGCTGCCGATCGACACTCATCATGGCCCGTATGAGTGATTAACGTTCATCCCACTCATCAGCTGCTGCGCGTCCTTCCTCGGTATCCAGCGGTGGCTCAAGCTGAAATTCCCCCTCGTCCCATTCATGTAATGTATTCTCTTCCTGCCACTCCTGGCGTATCTCTATCTCATCATAGTCGCCATCAAAAACACTTTGCGCGGCTTCACCGCTAAGCATAGGTAAACATTCACCTTCTTCCCCTTCGTCGGCAAAAAACTCAACTTGCCACATGATGTCGCCGTCCTGCAAAACGTATTTTTGGGCATTGAACTGTTGCACATTCGCATCTTCGGCGTCGATGCCGGGGTTGTCTGCAAGAAATTCTTCGCGTGCAGCGTCAATGGCTTCTTCAAGCGTTGCGTACATGGTCATCACGATTCTCCCTTTGAGTTGATGAGGTTTCAGGGAAAAGGATAGCTGATTCTCCGCTTTTGCAAGTATGAAAGGCGAAAAATCAGTTCGATACCTGGGGTATTCGACGACGACGTAGACTGTTCCATGAATAGACTGCGTTGAATAACACTACGCCAGCGGTGACGAGAAATACCGCTCTGAAACCGTAGTTCGCTGAAATCGCTGCTCCCATCAATGGTCCGGTAACGTTGCCAATATCACGAAACGATTGGTTATAGCTGAAGATACGCCCGGCGATCTGGTTGCTCGAGTTGTAAACCAACAGTGTCTGTACGGCGGGGAGTAGTGCACCATCGGCGGCACCGAGCAAAAAACGTAAAATCCCAAGTTGCAATGGCGTCTGAACGTAAGACATTGGGATCAACAGCAGTACAGAAAAGATCAGCGCTGTAATCAGGATCTTTTCGGGTCCGATTCGATCGCCAAGTTTGCCGAGTCGTGGTGCGCTTAGCAGAGCCGCCACGCCTGGCACCGAGGCGATCATGCCACTGATAAAGGCGACGTTACTGACGTTACCCGCCAGTTCGCGGACATACAGCGTCAGAATGGGGGCAATTGAGCCTGTCGCCACCTGGATGATTAACGTGGTGACAAACAGGCTGAGTACCAGTTTCGGGTTTTTAAGTGATGTCACCACTTCCCGCATGTGCAGCATCTCTTTTTTGCTGACCGGCTGGAATTTTTCTCTGATGCAGAACAGGGTGACGAAAAAGCAGAGTATGAGCACACTGGCGGTAATAAAGAATACCGGACGTAAGCCGTAGCTATCGGCGAGCAGGCCGCCAGCCATTGGGCCGAGCAACGCACCACTAACGCCGCCTGTGGAGAGCGTACCCAGCGCCCAGCCGCTTTTATTACGCGGTACTTGTGTGGCGATAAGAGCATTAGCGTTGGGGACAAATCCGCCAAGTAACCCAAGAAGCGCCCGTAGGATCAAAAACTGCCAGATATTTTGTGCCAGTCCCATCAACACCATCACGATGCCCATGCCGAGGGCAGAGCGTAATAGCATGAGTTTTCGGCCTTTACGGTCGGCGAGTCCACCCCAAAACGGTGAGGCGATGGCCGAAAATAAAAATGTAATGCTGAAGACAATACCGGACCACATATTCAGGGCGGAGTGACCGGTAACGCCAAGCTGCTCAACGTAGAGGGGTAAGAAGGGCATTACCAGACTGAAGGCGGCCCCGGTAAGAAAACAGCCTAGCCAGGCGACGATCAGGTTTCGTTTCCAGTTTATAGGGGTGTCATTTTCACAGGGTGACATAGCAATCCGCTGTTGGTGCGCCAGGCGCGGTGAACATAAGAAGAAAAGATAAGCACACTAATTATGCGCCCGACTTCCAGGGGGCGCAATCCAGAGAGCTTTTATCGCTAAATCAGGGGGATTTGCTGTGGTAATGCCGGATGCCATTCTGAAGCATCCGGCATGGGAGATTTAATAGCGTGAAGGAACGCCTTCCGGGCGTGTTTTAAAGCGACGGTGTAACCACATATACTGCTCTGGTGCCATCATGATGCATTTTTCGACCACTTTGTTCATCCACGCGGCGGTAGTTTCGGCATCATCCAGTGGCGGAGAACACTCTGGCGGCAGCATAATCAATTGATACCCTTTGCCATCTGGCTTACGGCGTGGAACGAAGGGCACCAGACATGCGCCGGACATCCGTGCCAGCATCCAGGTTCCGGTCGTGGTCGCAGCCTGCTCAACGGCAAATAACGGGACGAAAACGCTTGAGCGCGGGCCGTAATCATGATCCGGTGCGTACCAGACCACTTCGCCTTTTTTCAGGGCTTTAATCATGCCTTTTAAATCTTTGCGGTCGAGCATCGATTTATTTGAGCGCAAACGGCCCCAGGTTTGTAGCCAGTCAATCAGTGGATTATCGTTCGGGCGGTAAACGCCAATCCCCGGTTCCTGCATACCAAACTGCCGCGCACCCAGCTCCAGTGTCAGAAAATGGATGCCAACTAACAGGATGCCGCGTTTTTGCGCCTGCACGTCACGAATGTGTTCCATGCCGATCACTTCCGTCCAGCGGGCGATTCGGCGGTCCGGCCAGAACCACGCCATGCCGGTTTCCATCAGGCCCATGCCAACGGATTCGAAATTCTTCACCACCATTTTACGGCGTTCTTGTTCGCTCATTTCCGGGAAGCACAGTTCCAGGTTGCGATGCACAATTTTTGCGCGTCGTTTCATAAAACGTAACGCCAGTTTTCCTAATCCACAACCGAGGCGGTAGATAACCGGGTAGGGCAATTGCACGACTAACCAAAGTACGCCAATACCCAACCAGGTTAACCAATAACGCGGATGAAGCAGTGCGGTGGAGAACTTGGGTAGATTCGTCATATCAATCCTGTTTTTCAACCTATTCGGGCAATTGTATGTATTGTCGCATTTTTTCGCCCGCAACCAAAATTTGTGGCTGAAGACTGGGCGAAATTGCCGCGCTTGTAAATAACAAATAATTTTTAATGCGCAAATGTAGCGTAAAATGTGTGGATGTTAATTATCGATAATTGCTATATCATGCCGCGGATTTTTACTTTCCCATCTCGCAGGAACCGTACACCATGCCAGTGTTACACAACCGCATTTCCAACGACGCGCTAAAAGCCAAAATGTTGGCTGAGAGCGAACCGCGAACCACCATTTCGTTTTACAAGTATTTCCACATCGCCGATCCTAAGGCGACCCGTGACGCTTTATATCAGCTGTTTACCGCGCTGAATGTTTTTGGGCGAGTGTATCTGGCGCATGAGGGCATTAACGCGCAAATCAGCGTACCTGCGAGCAATGTTGAAACATTTCGCGCGCAGCTCTATGCCTTCGACCCGGCTTTAGAGGGTTTACGCCTGAATATCGCGTTGGATGATGACGGGAAATCCTTCTGGGTACTGCGCATGAAGGTACGCGATCGCATTGTTGCCGACGGTATTGACGATCCTCACTTTGATGCCAGCAATGTTGGTGAGTATCTGCAAGCGGCGGAAGTGAACGCCATGCTTGACGATCCCGATGCACTATTTATCGACATGCGTAACCACTATGAGTATGAAGTGGGGCACTTTGAAAACGCGCTCGAAATTCCGGCAGATACCTTCCGTGAGCAGCTGCCAAAAGCAGTCGAGATGATGCAGGCACATAAAGATAAAAAAATCGTCATGTACTGCACCGGCGGCATTCGTTGTGAAAAGGCCAGTGCCTGGATGAAACATAACGGATTCAACAAAGTCTGGCATATCGAGGGCGGAATTATTGAATACGCCCGTAAGGCGCGCGAGCAGGGCTTGCCGGTGCGTTTTATTGGCAAAAATTTTGTTTTTGACGAGCGGATGGGCGAACGTATATCGGATGAGATTATCGCGCATTGCCACCAGTGCGGCGCGCCGTGCGACAGCCATACCAACTGTAAAAATGATGGCTGCCACCTGCTGTTTATTCAGTGTCCAGTATGTGCGGAAAAATACAAAGGTTGTTGTAGTGAGATTTGCTGCGAAGAAAGCGCGTTACCGCCAGAAGAACAGCGACGCCGTCGGGCAGGACGTGAAAATGGCAATAAGATCTTTAATAAGTCTCGTGGACGTCTGAATACAACACTGGGCATTCCTGATCCAACGGAATAAATATCATTGCCGGATGCGTGCCATCCGGCAACATTTCACTCTTACTTCTGCTGTACGCCTTCCACTGAAATAATCAGATCCACTTCCTGAGAAGCTGGACCTAAATCTGTCTTGATATTGAAGTCCTTGAGCTTAATTTTGCCTTCGGCCTCGAAGCCTGCACGTTTACCACCCCATGGGTCGTCGCCCTGACCAATTAATTTCGCTTCCAGCGTGACGGGTTTGGTTACGCCATTCAGCGTCAGATCGCCGGTAATATCCAGTTCGTCACCGTCTTTCTTCACGCTGGTGGAGGTGAATGTTGCCTGTGGATATTTTGCGGTATTGAGGAAATCTGCACTGCGAAGATGTTTATCGCGTTCGGCGTGATTAGTATCGACGCTGGTGGTGTTAATTGTCACATTCACTTTATCGGCAGCCGGATTTTTTTCGTCAAAGGTAAAAGTACCGTCGAAATCTTTAAAGGTGCCGTATAACCAGCTATAGCCAAGGTGCTGGATGCGGAAATTAACAAAGGCGTGCTGACCTTCTTTGTCAATTTTGTAATCGGCGGCAACCGCTGAACCGGCAGAGAACATCAGGGACGCGAAGGTTAAACCAAGCAGGCTTTTTTTCATTTTTTATACTCCATAGTCAGATGACGACTTTCCCAGCATGCGCTTCAGAGTGTCGTCTTTATCGATGAAATGATGCTTCAGGGCCATAAATCCGTGCATAACGGACAGTACTACGACGCTCCACGCGAGCCAAAAATGCAGGGCACCGGCAAAGTCTGCCTGTGCGCCAGCGTCGGCAAGGGTCGCGGGGACGTCAAACCAGCCAAAAACGCTGATCGGTTTACCATCGGCAGTTGAGATCAGATAGCCGCTGATGCCGATGGCGAACAGCAATAGGTACAATGCGAGATGTCCAGCCTTTGCGGCAAGACGAGTCATGGGCGAATAACTCGGCAGCGGACCCGGCGGTGGAGATATGACACGCCACAGAACGCGAATAACCAGCCCCATCATTAACAAAATACCGATGCTTTTATGCAGTTCGGGTGCTTTGTGATACCAGCCATCGTAATAACTGAGCGTGACCATCCACAGACCTAAAGCAAACATGCCGTAGACAATAATTGCGCTTAGCCAATGGAAGGCCGCAGATATAACACCATAGCGTTCAGGGGTATTTGTGAATGACATAAGTGCATCCAATGCGAATTTGCGAGAGAAAGAAAATGGCGTGTCGGAGAATGAATTGCAACACAAAAATAACAAATTGAATGATATTTATTTTTATTTCAATAATTTTGAATTAATAATGAAAGAATCTTCATAAGTTTAGTGGGTTCAGCATCAGAGATGTCTGGTGAGTGCTGTAGAAGCAGGAATAATCTCATTCAATTTTTCACGCTAAATGAAAGGGAGATTAAATATTTGTCAGTTTATGTCAGTGCGGAAAACTAAAAATAAAACACATAGATCAGATCCATAATTGCCAACAATCCCCAGAGAAAAAGATAAAGCATCAGATGCTCGCGAATATTATTGATGAGATAGTGCAACAGCCGACGTATTAAATACTCCTGTAAAAACGGCCTCATTCTGGAGGCCGTAATGATGATTATTGGAAGCGGGAAAGCCTGAATGGCGTCAAATCAAAATCGCTTTTTTTGTCTTGCGCAAAATCGGCAGCTATTTCCCCTAAAACTGACGCAAATTTAAAACCGTGCCCACTCAGGCCGGTAATGAGCAGTGTATTATCGTGGCCGGGTAGGGTATCGATAATAAAATCTTCGTCAGGCGAATTATCATAGGTGCAGGCAGCGCCGTACAGGCAGCAACCGATACCCGGCAATACATTGCGCAAGAACGGGAAGGCTTCCGAACCATCGCTGACCACTTCCGCAAACGGAACACGTTCATTCGCTGAATGGATAACCTGGCCTCCGTTATGTTTGCCAATCTTCAACGCGTCGTTTTCTGCCGGAAAACCATAATATTGATCGCCATTGGGCAGTTCACCGGTAAACGCCGGGAATTTATTCTTCACGCTATAGCGGCCATCGGCCTGATACCAGGCAAATACTTTACGTACGGGCTGGACAGGCAGCTCCGGGAGCAGGTCTTTTACCCATGTTCCCGCGCAGACAATCGCTTTTTTCGCCTGATACTCACCGTCAACGGTTTCAATAGTTACGCCATCATCGTCATGACGAATTGCGGTGACCGGGCAGTTGAACAGTTGCGCACAGCCCGCTTCCTTCGCCAGTTGGATCCAGGTTTTAATCGCCAGTTCGCTGCGCAAAAAACCGGAATCAGTCTCAAATAAGCCGATGTAGTTGTCCGGGACGCGTATTTCTGGCCAGCGGGCCATAATCCCTTGCGCATCGAGCTTTTCAACGTTGAGTTGCCACTGTTCGGCGCTGTGGGCGACGTTGGCGAGAAATGCGGAGTCAGCCGGGCCGAGGTTAATGACACCAGAGCGTACAAAAATGGGATCATCTTCGTTGTGGCGGGAAAGTTCATCCCACAGCGTTTGCGCGCGGAGGACCAGCGGGACATACTTTTCGCCTTCACCATAAGCATGGCGAATTAATCGCGTATCGCCATGGTGGCTGCCGTGTTGATGCGGTGGCATATGGGCGTCGGTCATTAGCACGTTTAAACCGGCGCGGGTTGCATAATACCCGGCGGCAGCGCCTACGGAACCGCTGCCAATAATGATGAGATCGTATTTCATTTTTTTCTCTCTGCTCTCATGGTTTAAGCAGAGTAATTAACTGAATGCAGATATACAACCCAGAAATGGTAAAGGCACCGGTGAGGTGCCTTTTGGGTGGATGGTCATGTCATGTTAATGACGCCGATACTCGTTTACCGGGAAATCACCGGATTCAATTTTGGCGATTCCTGCTTCTAATATCGAAATAAATTGTCTGGCAACATCAGTGGTTAACCAGAGCGTCTGACCAACTTCAGTCCCTTCCTGCTCGGACTTATTTGGGGTCTGGTAGTGCAAACGCAACATCAGCGCATCATAGCTATCAACGGTGCTGATGTCCCACCCTACGAGCGGATGAGTCTGAATGACTTCATTATTTTTTTCCATCATGGCCCCCTAATTCGTGTTACTAGACAACGTTATTCGAGGTTCAATGCGTTTTTATCTGAAGCAACTTCAGTATACCAATAAGTAAGGGTATTCACCGAATTTTTAAAGGGGGGAACAGATAAATTTCTGCTTTTAAGATTTATATGAACAATAAAACAGCATGTCATTCATATTTTTTTAGCATATTGTGCAATTATTTTGAGGAAGTGTAGAAATTTTGTACTCAAAATTTGTAAGTAAAATAAAAAAGCCGGGGCGACCCGGCAAAAACAAAAATCACTGCATATTATTCGCTGACAAACCAGTCATCGGCGCTTTCCCACGTTTCCTGGAGAATTTCGCTAATGCGCTGTTTATCTTCTTTTGTTGCGCCAATAACCGATAAATTATTCGCTGCGGCATAACGTACCGATACGTGGCCTTCATTATCAGGAAACGCATACTGAATACGGCGGGAAAGTTCGCCAGCCAGGGCGTCAATAGCCCCAGCTGGCAATGGAGAAGTTTTCGCTATGGTGACTTCAATTCGCATAATAGCCCCCTGTTGAATATACTGGTTATTTATACAGGCAAAATAACCTAATGACAACAGGAAGCTACGATTTTTATTGTTTAACGGACCAGCGTACCGTTTCCCCGGCGAGGAATGGCACCAGGGTGTCATCAGTCAGTGCGATGCTTTCAGTAACCTGTTGCTCTTCACGTACCAGTTCGATGAATGTGTCGTTGACCGGCAAGCCATAGAACTGCGGGCCGTTTACAGAACAGAATGCTTCAAAGTGCTGCAGAGCATTCATCTCTTCAAAGACGGTAGCGTAACTGCCCAGCGCGGTTGGGGCGTTGAAGCAGCCCGCGCAGCCGCAACTGCTCTCTTTGCGATGACGTGCATGTGGCGCAGAATCCGTACCGAGGAATACTCGATTAAAACCGCTGGCGACCAGTTCACGCAATGCCTGTTGGTGAATATTGCGTTTGAGGATGGGTAAACAATACAGGTGCGGACGCACGCCACCAACCAGCATATGGTTGCGGTTAAACATCAGATGCTGCGGAGTGATGGTGGCAGCCAGCCGTTCATTTCCGTCACGGACATAGTCGGCAGCATCTTTGGTGGTGATGTGCTCAAAAACGACTTTCAGCGCAGTCAGGCGCTGGCGCAGAGGTTCCATCACGCTTTCTATAAAGCGCGCTTCACGATCAAAAATGTCGATATCTGCATGTGTCACTTCACCATGCACCAGTAGCGGCATACCGATTTTTTCCATGCGCTCAAGTACCGGCATGATTGCGTCAATTGACGTCACGCCGTGGCTGGAGTTAGTGGTTGCGTTTGCCGGATAAAGTTTTGCAGCGGTGAACACGCCTTCGTTAAATCCGCGCTCCAGCTCATTAGGATCCAGCGAATCTGTTAAATAACAGGTCATCAATGGGGTGAAATTGTGCCCGGCAGGTACGGCATCAAGAATACGCTGGCGATACGCCACGGTAGCCTCAACAGTGGTCACGGGCGGAGCCAGATTGGGCATTACAATAGCCCGTCCATAAATTTCGCTGGTATACGGCACGACAGTTTTTAACATGTCGCCATCGCGGAGGTGAAGGTGCCAGTCGTCTGGGCGGCGGATCTTTAATACCTGGGATGGTGCAGTCATTAATCTCTATGCTCCGGCTGAAGGGATGTTTTTGCCGGACACAAAGGATAAGCGGAAACGTTTTCCTTTGCACGAAAAATAAAGGGCGCGAATGCGCCCTCGTCATTAATCCGTAAACGGAATGACAATTTCGCCTGGCTTCACTTCAATGCCTTTCGCCAGTTTTTTCGCCATTGCTTCGCCCTGACTGCCATCTTCGCGCAGGACGTAAGCAGGTTGCTGGTTAAAGTAATTGCGTAATGCCTGGTTCAAATAGGGAAGCAACGTTTGCATCACCGTTTGCATTTTTTCCGGTTGTACCGTCGCATCGACCACTTCCATCTCTTTCAGGAAGATCGCACCTTTTTCTTTATCAAACACGGGCAGCGCTTTCAGCTTCAGTTTCATGGTCGCTTTCTGACTACCGAACAGGGAGTTCATGTCCAGATTGGCGTCTCCGGTTAGGGTAACCTTATTCGGCTCTTCGCGACCAATTTGGCTGGTCAAGTTTGTCAGAACAATATGGGCGTCAGCCACGCCGGGTAAACCGATATCTTTTGAGAAATTATTATGTTTCGCAAGCGACTGGTTAATTTCTTGTTCGGTGATGGTGTATTGGGTGAGTTGATTACAGCCAACGAGCAGGCCACTGACGATCAATGCAGCGGCAAATAAAAACTTGTTCATGGTAGTCCTCGACATGAAATCTGCGTCAATATCCTGACACAACGCAGCATGTGTCACCAGCGATAAACTCGCCAGCAGAAAAAACTGAAAACGGCGGCAACCCGCGAATACAGGCTGCCGCGGCGGGTCAGGATTAAATCGCCATTGATGATAACAAATTGATTTGTGTCTGTTTCGCCATATTATCGCGGTAATCAGCAACGCGGCTTGGCCAGTTGATTCCGGCTACCAGCGTCAGATTACGCAGTAGCGGAAATAGCTGAATATCATCTTCCGAAAGTTCGCCATTCACGGCGTTCGGTTTGACGATCAGTTTGTCCAGCGCACGCAAATCATCGCTGATATTCTTAATCAGACCGTCAGAGTGGGCCAGCAGGTCGGCTAAATTACCCGCGCTGGCCTCTTTCTTGTCGACGAAATATTTGCGCGCGGCGGGAGTAGAAAACTCATCAAATGCCGATTTGGCAAAACGCGGCAACAGCAGTTTGTTTGCGTAGCCATTGACCTTGCGCAGCCACTCTTCAATGGCAGGGGAACGTTTGCCGGTCAGTAACGGTTTGCCGTCGAGTTTATCGACATAGTGAACGATGTCCATGCTTTCTGGCATATAGCGGCTGTCATCTTTTTGCAGAATGGGAACCTGTTTTTGACCGACCATCCGGGTGGGTGTTTCTGCGTCGTCGTTGAGCAGAACATGTAATTCGACGGGGATATTTTTCAGGCCGAAAATCATGCGGGCTTTGAGGCAGTAAGGGCAGTGATCGTAAATGTATAGCTTCACGTGACTCCTCCATTTGGCTGTCAGTTCACTTTCAGTATGGAGGAGTCAGGGGGGAGTATCAAATCAGGCGTCGCGTTCAAGCAAACGACGCGCGGCGCGTTTCTGACTAAACTGCCAACCCAGCGCAAGGAAAGTGAAGATGCCAATAATTCCCAGCATCATCCACGGAAGCTCTGGCTGGTGCGCCGATTTGCCCAGGTCAAACAGCCAGCCACCACCGATATAACCAATAGCGCCGCCAATCGCCAGACCCAGACGGCTAAACCCCATATAGCTGCCGCGAGCTCTTGCGTCCGCCAGCGAAGCACTTAAGGTTTCACGCGCAGGCTCGGCAATGATCGACCCGATATAAAACAGACAAATCAGGGTGAAAAGTTGTTGCAGGCCGCTGACCATGCCCACCGGCATCATGCTTAATGACATTATCAACAGCCCAGCCATCAACCGGTGTTCCAGACGAAAATGCTTTTCACTCCAGCGGGCGATAGGGTAGAGCAACGTTAACGACAGACACGCTTCAATGGCATACATCCATTTAACGGCAGAGGGTGCGCCAGCCACGTCGTTGACCATAATTGGCAGCATCAGCATCACTTGTACAGCCAGCATGTAGTAACCCGCCAGCGTCAGGACATAGGTGACAAAACGCTTGTCACGCATCACGCGGGTCATGCCTTCGCGAACGGGCGTGTGTACGGTGGAGAGTTTCCATGCCGGTAACAACCACGCATTGAACGCCGCACACAGCACAAACAAAACGGCCCCTGTGGCGCAGACCAGGCGAAAGTCGTATTGCAACAGCCAGCTCCCCAACAATGCGCCAATGACCGCACCGGCACTGTCCTGCATCATCAACAGCGAGAAAAAACGACCACGTTGTTGTGGACGGATTAGTTTCACCACCAGCGCCGAACGCGGCGGATCAAACAACGTGCCGCCGAGTCCCGAGAGCAGGCATGAAAACCACAATAGCCACGGTTCGTGGGCGATACCCATTGTGGCGAATCCGGCGGCGCGCATCAGCATACCGGTAACAATCATCGGTTTGGCACCAAAGCGGTCGGCAATTGCGCCGCCGAAAATACCCAGACCTTGCTGAATAAACTGGCGTAGACCGAGAGCAATACCGACCATGACGGCGGCCCAGCCCATTTGATCAACGAAGCGGATAGAGATCAGCGGGAAGACAACAAAGAACCCCAGCACGACCAGCATATTATCGATGAGCAGGAAATATTTACCCAGGTTCCTCGCCTGCGATACGCGGGACATTTCCCCTCCCGGGAAATAAAAGATGAGCACTTTCTATTCTGCATTGCCGCTAAGACTTTTCCCATCACTTCGGGGACAATATTTTTTATCAAAACGTCGCTTTGATAGAGAGTTTTTATCAAATATGTGAATAATGCAGAAAATGGCATTTTGGACTTTTCACAGGGTCTGGTTGCGCAGGTATAGTAATACTTACAGCGTATTAAAGACGTTACGGGAAGGAGTAGGTATAGAATGTTTGGCTATCGCAGTAACGTGCCAAAAGTGCGCTTAACCACAGACCGACTGGTCGTGCGTCTGGTGCATGATCGTGATGCCTGGCGTCTTGCGGATTATTACGCAGAGAATCGCCATTTCCTCAAGCCCTGGGAGCCAGTGCGCGACGAAAGCCACTGTTATCCATCAGGCTGGCAGGCCAGGCTGGGGATGATTAACGAATTTCATAAACAAGGTTCAGCTTTCTACTTTGGCTTATTCGACCCGGACGAAAAAGAGATTATTGGCGTTGCCAATTTTTCCAATGTTGTTCGTGGCTCTTTTCATGCCTGCTATCTCGGTTATTCGATTGGGCAAAAATGGCAGGGCAAAGGACTCATGTTTGAAGCCCTGACCGCAGCCATTCGTTATATGCAGCGCACCCAACATATTCATCGCATTATGGCTAATTATATGCCGCACAATAAACGCAGCGGTGATTTACTGGCGCGACTGGGTTTTGAAAAAGAAGGCTATGCGAAAGACTATCTGTTGATTGATGGACAATGGCGCGATCACGTACTGACGGCATTAACTACCCCAGACTGGACGCCCGGCCGCTAAGGAGAATCTCATGAAATATCAACTTACTGCCCTTGAAGCTCGCGTGATTGGTTGCTTGCTGGAAAAGCAGGTGACCACGCCGGAGCAATACCCGCTCTCAGTCAATGGTGTAGTCACGGCCTGTAATCAGAAAACGAACCGTGAACCGGTCATGAATCTGAGTGAATCCGAAGTGCAGGAACAGCTGGATAATCTGGTCAAACGTCATTATCTACGCACAGTGAGCGGTTTTGGTAATCGGGTCACCAAATATGAGCAACGTTTTTGTAATTCAGAATTTGGCGATCTGAAACTGAGCGCAGCGGAAGTGGCGTTAATCACCACGTTGTTATTGCGTGGTGCCCAGACGCCAGGTGAACTGCGCAGCCGCGCCGCGCGAATGTATGAATTCAGCGATATGGCGGAAGTGGAGTCGACGCTGGAACAACTGGCAAATCGCGAAGATGGTCCTTTTGTGGTGCGTCTGGCCCGCGAACCGGGTAAACGCGAAAGCCGCTACATGCATCTTTTCAGTGGTGAGGTAGAGGATCAGCCGGCGGTAACGGATATGTCGAACGCGGTTGATGGTGATTTACAGGCCCGCGTCGAAGCCCTGGAAATCGAAGTGGCAGAACTGAAACAGCGTCTTGATTCGTTGCTGGCCCATCTGGGAGATTAAAGTGAAAAAATTACGTATCGGCGTTGTGGGATTAGGCGGCATTGCGCAAAAAGCGTGGTTACCGGTGCTGGCGGCAGCGTCTGACTGGATGTTACAAGGAGCCTGGTCGCCTACGCGCGCGAAAGCCCTGCCAATTTGTGAAAGCTGGCGCATTCCTTATGCCGATTCGTTATCCAGCCTTGCCGCCAGTTGCGATGCGGTTTTTGTGCATTCCAGCACCGCCAGCCACTTTGACGTGGTCAGTACGTTACTCAATGCGGGTGTACATGTCTGTGTCGATAAACCGCTGGCAGAAAATCTGCGCGATGCTGAACGGCTGGTGGAACTGGCGGCGCGTAAAAAACTGACGTTGATGGTCGGTTTTAACCGTCGTTTCGCACCACTCTACGGTGAGTTAAAAACGCAACTCGCTACCGCAGCTTCGCTAAGAATGGATAAACATCGTAGCAATAGTGTCGGGCCACACGATCTTTATTTCACGTTGCTGGATGATTATCTGCATGTGGTGGATACCGCGCTGTGGTTGTCGGGCGGCAAAGCCTCTCTGGATGGCGGTACGCTACTGACTAACGACGCTGGCGAAATGCTGTTTGCCGAGCACCATTTTTCGGCCGGTCCTTTGCAGATCACCACCTGTATGCATCGCCGTGCCGGAAGTCAGCGTGAAACCGTGCAGGCCGTGACTGACGGTGCGCTCATCGACATTACGGATATGCGCGAATGGCGTGAGGAGCGCGGGCAGGGCGTAGTGCATAAACCGATTCCTGGTTGGCAGAGCACTCTTGAACAACGTGGATTTGTCGGCTGTGCGCGGCACTTCATTGAATGTGTGCAAAATCAGACAGTTCCGCAAACCGCCGGCGAACAGGCCGTGCTGGCGCAACGTATCGTTGACAAGATCTGGCGCGATGCGATGAGTGAATAAACCCTGTAACATCTGGCGGTAGCAATTCACCATAATCCAGGTAGACTATTCGCCTCTTTCAGCGCCTGCCTTGCAGGCGTTTTGCCCGTGGGTCTGGATTAGAACACCGATGAATTTATTAAAATCGCTGGCCGCCGTCAGCTCGATGACCATGTTTTCGCGTGTGCTTGGCTTCGCACGAGACGCAATTGTCGCCAGAATCTTTGGCGCAGGGATGGCAACCGACGCCTTTTTCGTCGCTTTTAAACTTCCTAACTTGTTACGCCGTATCTTTGCCGAAGGGGCATTTTCCCAGGCATTTGTACCGATTCTGGCGGAATATAAAAGTAAGCAGGGTGAAGACGCCACGCGGGTCTTTGTCTCTTATGTTTCTGGCCTGCTGACACTCGCGCTGGCGGTTGTGACGGTCGCTGGCATGCTCGCCGCACCGTGGGTGATCATGGTGACCGCGCCAGGCTTCGCTGACACAGCTGACAAATTTGCCCTGACCAGCCAGCTACTAAAGATTACCTTTCCCTATATCTTGCTGATCTCCCTGGCGTCGCTGGTGGGAGCGATTCTGAATACGTGGAACCGCTTCTCGATTCCGGCGTTTGCTCCAACACTGCTTAACATCAGCATGATTGGTTTCGCGCTGTTTGCCGCACCGTACTTTAACCCACCGGTGCTGGCGCTGGCGTGGGCTGTTACGGTCGGCGGCATCCTGCAGCTGGTGTATCAGCTACCGCACCTGAAGAAGATCGGCATGCTGGTCCTGCCGCGCATTAACTTCCACGATGCCGGAGCAATGCGCGTGGTGAAACAGATGGGACCGGCGATCCTTGGCGTCTCTGTGAGCCAGATCTCCTTAATCATCAACACCATTTTTGCCTCGTTTCTTGCTTCCGGTTCGGTGTCTTGGATGTATTACGCCGACCGCTTAATGGAGTTTCCGTCCGGTGTGCTGGGCGTGGCGCTTGGCACCATTTTGCTGCCGTCGCTGTCGAAAAGTTTTGCCAGTGGCAATCATGATGAATACAACCGTTTGATGGACTGGGGGTTGCGTCTTTGTTTCCTGTTGGCGCTGCCGAGTGCGGTTGCGTTGGGCATTCTTTCAGGTCCGTTAACCGTTTCGCTGTTCCAGTACGGTAAATTTACCGCGTTTGATGCGCTGATGACCCAGCGGGCGTTAATTGCCTACTCGGTGGGTTTGATTGGCCTGATTGTAGTGAAAGTGTTGGCTCCTGGCTTTTATTCCCGCCAGGACATTAAAACGCCAGTGAAAATTGCCATCGTTACGCTGATTTTAACGCAATTGATGAACCTGGCGTTTATTGGTCCGTTGAAACATGCCGGGCTGTCACTTTCTATTGGTCTGGCGGCGTGTCTGAATGCTTCGCTGCTTTACTGGCAGTTGCGTAAGCAGAAAATCTTTACTCCGCAACCCGGCTGGATGGCGTTTCTGTTGCGTCTGGTGGTGGCGGTACTGGTGATGTCTGGCGTGCTTTTAGGTATGTTACATATCATGCCGGAGTGGTCATTGGGTACCATGCCCTGGCGCTTACTGCGTTTAATGGCGGTCGTGCTGGCGGGGATTGCCGCGTACTTCGCTGCACTGGCGGTACTGGGCTTCAAAGTTAAAGAATTTGCCCGCCGGACGGTGTAACAATGCATTCCGGCCTGCAGTGCAGGCCGGAGATAATATTCAGATCGAAATCTTTTTACCGCCGCGATGGGTTGTTGAGGTCTGACCGTTCGCCCCATATAGCGTCGGTTCCTGATGCGGTTTCAACATTTCCAGCGCCTGTTGATTGCGCTCAATCTGTCCTTCCAGTAACCAGCCGTTATGTTGATTCATTTGGCGTAGTTGCTGCGTTTTCACAGTAATTTCCTGCCAGCGTTGACTAATATCAACGCTATTTGCTGTATTGGGTTCTTTCTTGCGTAACTGTTCGAGGTAATCCAGCGTCGCCAGCAGTGAGCTTTTTTGTTCTGTAATCCATTGCAACTGGCTGCCGTTGATCTGCCCCATAGAGAGATGTTGCTGCTCTTGATCCATTACCGTTTTGAGATCGTTAAGCACAGCGGACATCTGGTCGAGGATCTCTGCAAGACGTGTCATACGATCAGTTACTCTGCAAGTCTTGCTGCGCTTCGTTGATCAGCGCATCGGCAATTTTGCCGGTGTCCATTTTTAGTTCACCGTTACGAATCGCCAGTTTTAACGCTTCGACACGTTCAAGATTGATATCACTGCTGCCGGGTTGCATCAGTTTTGCTTGCGCGTCGCTTAACGTCACACTGGTGCTGGTGGAGGCGGTTGTTTTTGCCGCCCGGCTGTTCGTTACCGGCGCGTCAGTGGTTTCGCGCGGTTGAACGGTGCTTACAGGCTTCAGAGGCGAAGTGCGATCAATACTCATGGTTTATTCCTCATTGAGGGCGCTTTTATCATGTGTTGCTTATTTATCGGCAAGGGACGGGTAATCTTTAACAGCTTACAGGTTTATAAGAATATTCCCATCTGCATCAACAACGCCGCTGACTACCTGTCCCGATACCATGCGCACCCGCGCATTCTGTGCGACGGCTGCATTGTTCAGCGCCTGACCTTCTGCGTTGGCGCTAAACCCATCACCGCTGGCGATCACATTGACGCGTTGTCCCGCTTTTACCCGCCATGCCTGGCGAAACTGGGTTAACTGGATAGGTTGATCGGGTGATAGATCGCGCAGGCTAATGGCATCAACAAGTTGATTGATATCCAGCACCGTACGCGGTGGCAGGGTATCCAGCCGTCCGCGTTTTAGTTTGACATTGCCAGCTTCCAGCTTTCCTCCCCGCACAATGGGCATCGCGGCAACCACATAATTTCCTGTGGCCTGCACATTAACCTGTAAATATCGTTTGTCGTTACCGCAGCGTGCCAACACATTCACATTGCCCCACAGGCGGGAATTATTGCTCATCGAAAGCAATGGCTGCTCGCATGGCGGTAGTAGATTGGGCGCTGTACGAATAGAAACACGAACCTCATCACTTACCCCCGCGAGTTGGGCGCTAAAAAAGTTGTGCAATTGCGATGTGAGATTGCTCGCCGTACTTAACGGACTGAACAGTATCGCGATGATCGCCACGCTACGTTTTATTGTCAGCATTTTCGCCCCCAGCCATTTCTACAACGTGAATTGTACCTGTCCGCAATGACCATCAACGGCATAAATAGCGACCCATTTTGCGTTTATTCCGCCGATAACGCGCGCGTAAAGGCATTTAAGCTGATGGCAGAATTTTGATACCTGCGGAGGAGATATGCTCGATAAGCTCGACGCCGCCTTACGTTTTCAACAAGAGGCGCTCAATCTGCGCGCCCAGCGTCAGGAAGTGCTGGCAGCAAACATCGCCAATGCCGATACCCCTGGTTATCAGGCGCGCGATATCGATTTTGCCAGTGAACTTAAAAAAGTCATGCAACGTGGACGGGATGCAACCAGTGTGGTTGCACTGACGATGACCTCAACGCAACACATCCCGGCGCAGGCGCTGACGCCTCCTACCGCAGAACTGCAATACCGTATTCCGGACCAGCCTTCGCTTGACGGTAATACCGTCGATATGGATCGCGAACGCACCCAGTTTGCCGATAACAGCCTGCAATACCAGATGAGCCTTAGCGCGTTGAGCGGGCAAATCAAAGGCATGATGAACGTTTTACAGAGCGGAAATTAACGGATGGCACTGCTGAATATTTTTGATATCGCCGGGTCGGCGTTAACTGCCCAGTCCCAGCGCCTGAACGTGGCGGCCAGTAATCTGGCAAATGCTGATAGCGTGACCGGTCCTGATGGACAGCCATATCGGGCAAAACAGGTGGTATTCCAGGTTAACGCTGCACCAGGTGCTGCGACAGGCGGCGTAAAGGTTGCCGATGTTATAGAAAGTCAGGCCCCGGACAAACTGGTTTATGAACCGGGTAATCCGCTGGCAGATGCAAAGGGCTACGTAAAAATGCCGAACGTTGATGTCGTCGGGGAGATGGTTAACACCATGTCGGCGTCACGCAGCTATCAGGCCAACGTTGAAGTGCTCAACACGGTGAAAAGTATGATGCTGAAAACCCTTACGCTCGGTCAATAAAGGAGAAAGCTATGTCCATTGCGGTAACCACCACCGATCCGACAAATACCGGCGTCAGTACCACCAGCAGTAGTTCGCTCACGGGCAGCAACGCCGCAGATTTACAAAGCAGTTTTCTGACTTTGCTGGTGGCGCAGCTGAAAAACCAGGACCCGACCAATCCAATGGAAAACAACGAGCTGACGTCGCAATTGGCACAAATCAGCACGGTCAGCGGGATTGAAAAACTCAATACCACGCTCGGATCTATTTCCGGACAGATTGATAACAGCCAGTCGTTACAGGCCAGTAACCTGATCGGTCACGGCGTGATGATCCCCGGCACAACTGTTCTTGCGGGAACCGGCAGTGAAGAAGGGGCTGTGACCACGACCACGCCGTTTGGTGTTGAGCTGCAACAGGCGGCAGACAAAGTTACGGCCACCATCACCGATAAAAATGGCGCGGTTGTGCGCACCATTGATATTGGTGAACTGACCGCTGGAGTTCACAGTTTCACCTGGGACGGTACGTTGACTGATGGCAGCACTGCGCCGAACGGTTCTTACAATGTAGCGATTAGCGCCAGTAACGGTGGTACACAACTGGTTGCCCAGCCGCTGCAGTTTGCTCTGGTGCAGGGTGTGATCCGCGGCAACAGCGGTAATACGCTGGATCTCGGCACTTACGGCACCACCACCCTCGACGAAGTACGGCAGATAATTTAAGCCTTCACATTTCAGGAGTCAGTCATGGCCTTTTCTCAAGCGGTTAGCGGATTAAACGCTGCCGCCACCAACCTCGATGTTATTGGCAACAATATCGCCAACTCCGCCACCTACGGCTTTAAATCAGGCACGGCCTCTTTTGCCGATATGTTTGCCGGTTCGAAAGTGGGACTGGGGGTAAAAGTTGCCGGTATCACTCAGGACTTTACCGATGGCACGACCACCAACACCGGGCGAGGTCTGGACGTTGCTATCAGCCAGAACGGTTTTTTCCGTCTGGTAGACAGCAACGGTTCGGTGTTCTACAGCCGTAACGGACAATTTAAGCTGGATGAAAACCGTAACCTGGTGAATATGCAAGGTTTACAGCTGACGGGTTACCCGGCAACCGGTACGCCGCCGACTATTCAGCAAGGGGCGAATCCGACCAATATTTCGATCCCGAATACCCTGATGGCAGCGAAAACTACCACCACGGCATCGATGCAGATCAACCTGAATTCCAGTGATCCGCTTCCTACTGTTACGCCATTCAGCGCCAGCAATGCGGATAGCTATAACAAAAAAGGTTCGGTGACTGTTTTCGACAGTCAGGGTAATGCTCATGACATGAGCGTCTACTTTGTGAAGACCGGGGATAATAACTGGCAGGTCTACACCCAGGATAGCAGTGATCCAACAGGTACAGCCGAGCCTGCAATGAAGCTGGTGTTTAATGCCAATGGCGTTCTGACCTCAAATCCAACAGAGAATATTACCACTGGCGCAATTAACGGCGCAGATCCCGCCACGTTTAGCCTGAGCTTCCTCAACTCCATGCAGCAAAATACCGGCGCTAACAATATTGTGGCAACCACCCAGAATGGCTACAAACCGGGCGATCTGGTGAGTTATCAAATCAATGATGACGGTACGGTTGTCGGCAACTATTCCAACGAACAAACACAACTGCTGGGGCAGATTGTACTGGCGAACTTTGCCAACAACGAAGGTCTGGCATCCGAAGGCGACAACGTCTGGTCTGCGACGCAATCTTCTGGCGTGGCGCTGTTGGGGACAGCCGGGACGGGCAACTTTGGCACCCTGACCAACGGTGCGTTGGAAGCGTCCAACGTCGATCTCAGTAAAGAACTGGTCAATATGATCGTTGCCCAGCGTAACTATCAGTCTAACGCCCAGACCATCAAAACCCAGGACCAGATCCTCAACACGCTGGTTAACTTACGCTAATCGCTGACGGGATAGCTCAATGGATCACGCAATTTATACCGCGATGGGAGCAGCCAGCCAGACGCTGAATCAACAGGCGGTAACCGCCAGTAATCTGGCCAATGCCTCTACGCCCGGTTTTCGCGCGCAGTTAAACGCCTTGCGTGCAGTGCCGGTGGAAGGGCTTTCACTGCCCACGCGCACGCTGGTAACGGCGTCAACACCGGGTGCAGACATGACGCCCGGCAAGATGGATTACACCTCGCGCCCGCTGGACGTTGCATTGCAGCAGGATGGCTGGCTGGCCGTGCAGTCCGCTGACGGCAGCGAAGGGTATACGCGTAATGGCAGCATTCAGGTTGATCCCACCGGGCAACTGACAATTCAGGGGCATCCGGTGATAGGCGAGGCTGGGCCAATTGCTGTGCCGGAAGGGGCGGAAATCACTATTGCTGCCGATGGCACAATCTCGGCGCTCAATCCGGGCGATCCGGCAAATACGGTTGCGCCAGTGGGGCGTCTGAAACTGGTGAAAGCCACGGGCAGCGAAGTGCAACGCGGTGACGACGGCATTTTTCGTTTAAGCGCAGAAAGCCAGGCCACGCGTGGGCCGATACTGCAGGCAGATCCAACCTTGCGTGTGATGTCGGGGGTTCTGGAAGGCAGTAACGTCAATGCCGTTGCGGCAATGAGCGACATGATTGCCAGCGCGCGGCGTTTTGAAATGCAGATGAAGGTGATCAGCAGCGTCGATGATAACGCAGGCCGTGCCAACCAACTGCTGTCGATGAGTTAATTGAACGATTGATGACATTGCAATAAAAGCGCGCGGACTATTCCCTCGCCCCTTTGGGGAGAGGGTTAGGGTGAGGGGAAATTCACACTGTCGCGTGCTTCTGCTCTGCTTGTCACTAATCCACTACAGGACATTTTATGATCAGTTCATTATGGATCGCCAAAACGGGCCTTGACGCCCAGCAAACCAATATGGACGTCATTGCCAACAACCTGGCAAACGTCAGTACTAACGGTTTTAAGCGTCAGCGCGCGGTGTTTGAAGATCTGCTTTATCAAACCATTCGCCAGCCGGGGGCACAGTCTTCCGAACAAACCACCTTACCCTCCGGATTACAAATCGGCACGGGGGTACGCCCGGTCGCCACTGAACGCTTACACAGCCAGGGAAACCTGTCGCAGACCAACAACAGCAAAGATGTCGCGATTAAAGGGCAGGGCTTTTTCCAGGTGATGTTGCCAGATGGTTCATCAGCCTATACCCGTGACGGCTCTTTCCAGGTGGATCAGAACGGGCAGCTGGTGACGGCTGGTGGTTTTCAGGTGCAGCCAGCGATCACCATTCCGGCGAATGCGTTAAGTATCACCATCGGTCGTGATGGCGTGGTCAGCGTAACCCAACAAGGCCAGGCAGCTCCGGTTCAGGTTGGGCAGCTCAATCTCACCACCTTTATGAATGACACCGGGCTGGAGAGCATTGGCGAAAACCTCTACACCGAAACGCAATCCTCTGGTGCACCGAACGAAAGCACGCCGGGCCTGAACGGCGCGGGACTGCTGTATCAAGGGTATGTTGAAACGTCTAACGTCAACGTGGCGGAAGAACTGGTCAATATGATTCAGGTGCAACGCGCTTACGAAATCAACAGTAAAGCGGTGTCCACCACCGATCAGATGCTGCAAAAACTGACGCAACTCTAAGGCTTAACCGGTGGCAGGTTCACCGGTTTACTGATTTTTGAAGATGATAGCCATGCAAAAAAACGCTGCGCATACTTATGCCATTTCCAGCTTGTTGGTGCTTTCACTAACCGGCTGCGCCTGGATACCCTCCACGCCGCTGGTGCAGGGGGCGACCAGTGCACAACCGGTTCCCGGTCCGACGCCCGTCGCCAACGGTTCTATTTTCCAGTCTGCTCAGCCGATTAACTATGGCTATCAACCGCTGTTTGAAGATCGTCGACCACGCAATATTGGCGATACGCTGACCATCGTGTTGCAGGAGAACGTCAGCGCCAGCAAAAGCTCCTCTGCGAATGCCAGCCGTGACGGTAAAACTAATTTTGGCTTTGATACTGTGCCGCGCTATTTGCAGGGGCTGTTTGGTAACGCTCGTGCCGATGTCGAAGCCTCCGGTGGTAACACGTTCAACGGAAAGGGCGGGGCCAATGCCAGCAATACCTTTAGCGGCACGTTGACGGTGACGGTTGACCAGGTACTGGTCAACGGCAACCTGCATGTGGTGGGTGAAAAACAGATTGCCATTAATCAGGGTACCGAATTTATTCGCTTCTCTGGCGTGGTTAATCCACGCACTATCAGCGGCAGCAATACCGTACCGTCTACTCAGGTGGCGGATGCGCGCATTGAATACGTAGGCAATGGCTACATTAACGAAGCGCAAAATATGGGCTGGTTGCAGCGTTTCTTCCTTAACCTGTCGCCAATGTAAGTGAGGCTGTGGTGATTAAATTTCTCTCTGCATTAATTCTTCTACTGGTCACGACGGCGGCTCAGGCTGAGCGTATTCGCGATCTCACCAGTGTTCAGGGGGTAAGGCAAAACTCACTGATTGGCTATGGTCTGGTGGTGGGGCTGGATGGCACCGGTGACCAGACAACCCAGACGCCGTTTACCACACAAACGCTTAATAACATGCTCTCACAGCTGGGAATTACCGTTCCGACGGGCACCAATATGCAGCTAAAAAACGTCGCTGCGGTAATGGTGACAGCGTCACTTCCTCCGTTTGGACGTCAGGGGCAAACCATCGATGTGGTGGTTTCTTCCATGGGAAATGCCAAAAGCTTGCGTGGAGGTACGTTGTTGATGACGCCGCTTAAGGGCGTTGACAGTCAGGTGTATGCGCTGGCGCAGGGCAATATTCTGGTTGGCGGCGCAGGAGCCTCCGCTGGCGGTAGCAGTGTTCAGGTGAACCAACTGAACGGTGGACGGATCACCAATGGTGCGGTTATTGAACGTGAATTGCCCAGCCAGTTTGGCGTCGGGAATACCCTTAATTTGCAACTTAACGACGAAGATTTCAGCATGGCGCAGCAAATCGCTGACACCATCAACCGCGTGCGTGGATATGGCAGCGCCACCGCGTTAGATGCGCGGACTATTCAGGTGCGCGTACCAAGTGGCAACAGTTCCCAGGTCCGTTTCCTTGCAGATATCCAGAATATGCAGGTTAATGTCACCCCGCAGGACGCTAAAGTAGTGATTAACTCGCGCACCGGTTCGGTGGTGATGAATCGCGAAGTGACCCTCGACAGCTGCGCGGTAGCGCAGGGAAATCTCTCAGTAACAGTCAATCGTCAGGCCAATGTCAGCCAGCCAGATACACCGTTTGGTGGTGGACAGACTGTGGTTACTCCACAAACGCAGATCGATTTACGCCAGAGCGGCGGTTCGCTGCAAAGCGTACGTTCCAGCGCCAGCCTCAATAACGTGGTGCGCGCGCTCAATGCGCTGGGCGCTACGCCGATGGATCTGATGTCCATACTGCAATCAATGCAAAGTGCGGGATGTCTGCGGGCAAAACTGGAAATCATCTGATGATCAGCGACAGCAAACTACTGGCAAGTGCGGCCTGGGATGCGCAATCACTCAACGAACTAAAGGCGAAAGCGGGCGAAGATCCGGCGGCAAATATCCGTCCGGTGGCCCGTCAGGTGGAAGGGATGTTCGTGCAGATGATGTTGAAAAGCATGCGCGACGCTTTACCAAAAGATGGCCTGTTCAGCAGCGAGCACACTCGTCTGTATACCAGTATGTATGACCAGCAAATTGCCCAACAGATGACGGCGGGCAAAGGTCTGGGGCTTGCAGAGATGATGGTTAAACAGATGACGCCAGAACAACCATTGCCAGAGGAGTCCACGCCAGCAGCACCGATGAAATTCCCGCTCGAAACTGTGGTGCGTTATCAAAATCAGGCGCTTTCGCAGCTGGTGCAAAAGGCCGTGCCACGTAACTACGATGATTCGCTGCCGGGTGACAGTAAAGCATTCCTCGCGCAACTCTCGCTGCCCGCCCAACTGGCAAGCCAGCAAAGCGGTGTGCCACATCATTTGATCCTCGCTCAGGCGGCACTGGAATCTGGTTGGGGGCAACGGCAAATCCGCCGCGAAAACGGCGAGCCGAGCTATAACCTGTTTGGTGTCAAAGCCTCTGGCAACTGGAAAGGGCCAGTTACTGAAATCACCACGACTGAATATGAAAACGGCGAAGCGAAGAAAGTAAAAGCGAAGTTTCGCGTCTACAGCTCGTATCTGGAAGCCTTGTCGGATTACGTTGGGCTGTTAACGCGTAACCCGCGCTACGCCGCCGTGACGACCGCCGCGAGTGCGGAACAGGGGGCGCAGGCCCTACAGGACGCGGGCTATGCCACCGATCCTCACTATGCCCGCAAACTCACCAACATGATTCAGCAGATGAAATCGATAAGCGACAAGGTGAGCAAAACCTACAGTATGAACATTGATAATCTGTTCTGAATAACTCAAGTCCGGCGGGTCGCTGCCGATAATACTCTGTAATTGAAGGCTTATAAGGAACCTCCATGTCCAGCTTGATTAATAACGCCATGAGCGGACTGAACGCGGCCCAGGCGGCGTTAAATACGGCAAGTAATAATATCTCCAGCTATAACGTTGCCGGATATACCCGCCAAACCACTATTATGGCGCAGGCCAATAGCACGTTGGGCGCTGGCGGCTGGGTTGGCAATGGCGTCTACGTTTCTGGTGTGCAGCGTGAGTATGATGCGTTTATTACCAACCAGTTACGTGCTGCGCAGACGCAAAGTAGCGGCCTGACTGCCCGCTATGAGCAGATGTCGAAAATCGACAATATGCTCTCCACCAGTACCTCTTCGCTGGCAACACAGATGCAGGATTTCTTCACCAGCCTGCAAACGCTGGTGAGTAACGCGGAAGACCCGGCAGCGCGCCAGGCGCTGATTGGGAAATCAGAAGGGTTGGTGAATCAGTTTAAAACCACCGATCAATATCTGCGCGACCAGGACAAACAGGTCAATATCGCGATAGGTGCCAGCGTTGATCAGATCAACAATTACGCTAAACAAATTGCCAGCCTGAACGATCAAATCTCGCGCCTGACAGGCGTGGGGGCAGGGGCGTCACCTAACAATCTGCTGGATCAACGCGATCAACTGGTGAGCGAATTAAACCAGATTGTTGGCGTAGAAGTCAGCGTTCAGGATGGCGGTACTTATAACATCACGATGGCCAATGGTTACTCACTGGTTCAGGGAAGTACGGCGCGGCAACTGGCGGCAGTTCCTTCCAGCGCCGACCCTTCTCGTACGACTGTCGCTTACGTTGATGGGACGGCAGGCAATATTGAGATCCCGGAGAAATTACTGAATACCGGGTCGCTGGGCGGCATTCTGACATTCCGTTCTCAGGATCTGGACCAGACGCGTAATACGCTTGGACAACTGGCGCTGGCATTTGCCGAGGCTTTCAACAGCCAACACAAAGCCGGATTTGATGCTAACGGCGATGCCGGTGAAGATTTCTTTGCTATCGGTAAGCCCGCGGTTCTGCAAAACACGAAAAACAAAGGTGACGTTGCGATCGGTGCCACGGTAACTGATGCCTCCGCGGTACTGGCGACAGATTACAAAATCTCGTTCGATAATAATCAGTGGCAGGTCACCCGCCTTGCCAGCAATACCACTTTTACGGTGACGCCGGATGCCAACGGTAAAGTGGCATTTGATGGTCTGGAGTTGACGTTTACAGGAACGCCTGCCGTTAACGACAGCTTCACGCTGAAACCAGTAAGTGACGCCATCGTCAACATGGATGTATTAATCACCGACGAAGCGAAAATCGCGATGGCGAGCGAAGAAGATGCAGGTGATAGCGACAACCGCAACGGTCAGGCCCTGCTGGATCTGCAAAGCAACAGTAAAACGGTGGGCGGTGCGAAATCCTTTAACGACGCTTATGCCTCGTTAGTGAGTGATATCGGTAATAAAACCGCGACGTTGAAAACCAGTAGCACCACGCAAGGTAATGTGGTGACGCAGCTTTCCAATCAGCAGCAGTCGATTTCCGGTGTCAATCTCGATGAGGAGTACGGAAATCTGCAACGTTTTCAGCAGTATTACCTGGCGAATGCGCAGGTTCTGCAGACGGCAAACGCGATTTTTGATGCGCTGATTAACATTCGCTAAGGGGAGATAAGATGCGTTTCAGTACCCAGATGATGTACCAGCAAAACATGCGTGGCATCACCAATTCTCAGGCGGAATGGATGAAGTACGGCGAGCAGATGTCGACAGGTAAGCGAGTCGTTAACCCTTCTGACGATCCCATTGCAGCATCACAAGCGGTTGTTCTCTCCCAGGCACAGGCGCAAAACAGCCAGTACACGCTGGCGCGTACTTTCGCCACTCAAAAAGTGTCACTGGAAGAGAGTGTACTTAGCCAGGTCACCACTGCTATCCAGAATGCTCAGGAAAAAATTGTCTACGCCAGCAATGGCACCTTGAGTGACGATGACCGGGCCTCGCTGGCTACGGATATTCAGGGGCTTCGTGACCAGTTGCTGAATCTGGCGAACACCACTGACGGTAACGGGCGCTACATTTTTGCCGGTTATAAAACAGAGACTGCGCCGTTTAGTGAGGCTAACGGTGATTATGTCGGCGGAACAGAAAGTATTAAGCAACAGGTCGATGCTTCGCGTTCGATGGTGATAGGACATACGGGCGACAAAATTTTCGACAGTATAACCAGTAACGCGGTAGCGGAACCAGACGGTAGCGCTTCTGAAACCAATCTTTTTGCCATGCTGGATAGCGCCATCGCAGCCCTGAAAACGCCGGTCGCGGATAGCGAAGCGGATAAAGAAACCGCCGCTGCGGCGTTAGATAAAACCAACCGCGGACTGAAAAACTCGCTGAACAATGTGCTGACTGTTCGCGCGGAATTAGGCACGCAGCTGAACGAACTGGAGTCGCTGGATTCCTTAGGTAGCGATCGCGCTTTAGGGCAAACGCAGCAGATGAGCGATCTGGTTGATGTGGACTGGAATGCAACTATTTCATCTTACATCATGCAGCAAACGGCATTGCAGGCATCGTATAAAGCATTTACCGATATGCAGGGATTGTCGCTCTTCCAGCTCAACAAATAAGCTCGCTTTAAAACATATCATGAAACTGGGTATGTTTTGTCTGCCCGCTCTGGGATCGCCGGGGCGGGCATTTTTTTTGCCTATTTTGCATTGTTGGTTAGCAAGGATGCCATTTGATGAATTTTAATATGTTGATTCAAACATGAAATAAAAAAGCCCTGGCAGTTACCAGGGCTTGATTACTTTGAGCTAATTATTACTCAACAGGTTGCGGACGCGCAGGAGCGGCAGAGGCATGATGCGTTGCCGTATGACCACCTGCGGCACCTTTACCTTCGAAGGCAAAAGTAGGGCGCTGCCAGTCACTGTGACGCGGTGCCTCCGGAACATATTCCGGTGCCGGAGCGCGCGTCATTGGCGCGGTAGCGTGGTTATGCTCAACGGTGATCTCTGGTTCAACCGCGGCTACCGTTTCAACTTCTGCTGCGACTTCAGCGACGACTGGCGCGGCAGGTTGAGCAACAACTTCAGGTTCAGCAACCACAACCTCAGCAGTTTCGGCAACTTCTTCAATATCTGCCGTCTCTTCCTGCGGTTCAACCACCGGTTCTGCGTGTTCTGCAACTTCCTGGGCTACGGCAACATCAGACTCGGTAATCACCTGCGGCTGTTCAGTTACCGCGGCGGCAATCACTTCAGGATGCGTCGTTTCAACCACTTCCGGTTGCGGTTCGGCAATCTGAACGGGGGCTTCTACGACTTCAGCCACTTCTTCAACAACTGGCGCGCTAACAACCGGTTCGACAGCGGCGGCGACAGGGACCTCAGTCACCATCGGCTGCACTTGTACTTCTTCCTGTTCGCGCTGCTCTTCAACCTGTACATCTTGCGGACGTACAATTGGATAGCGGATCCAGACTTTGCCAGAGGCCAGTTCCGGAGACGCGCACGCTACGGTCAACGGCATTGGCGATTGGGTTGGATAACGCTCGTCACGATAGCGACGACGACGCTGACCACTCACGCGCAGGTGACGAGGCGAGCGGCGAGAACGACGCGGCATGCCACCGTTGTCACGGTTATCAGCATTGTTCTCTTCTTGCTGTTCTGGTGCAGTTTGCGCTACGACTGGCAGCGGGACTTTCACCAGTTCTGTGCGTGGAGCTGGCGTTTCCTGAACAATTGGTTCGGCAGCGACAGTTTCTTCAACCACCGGTGCGACTACCGCTTCTTCGGCTACGCTTTGCTCGTAACGCACTTTCTGATTGAGCTGACGCTGTTTACGACGCGGCTGAACCGGACGTACGCGTTCTTCCTGTTCGGTTTCCTGAACAGATTGCTCTTCAACATTCAGCGCCTTCGCTTCTTGTTGCGCCTGACGTTTATCATCGTTACGGCGGCGGCTACGTTCACGACGCGGCGCTTGCTGCTCGTCGGCGGTACGCGCTTTTTCCGTTACCTCAGCCTGCTGACGGCTCTCACGCGTCTCGGCAGTCTGCTGCTGTGCCTGGCGACGATTACGACGGTTTTCTTCGCGATTATCGCTGCCTTCAGTACGTTCACTACGGGTGTCGCGGCGCTCATTACGGTCACGGCGGTTGTTCTGACGAGGCTTGCGACGATCCTGTTGACGTTCCGGTTTCGCTTCTGCTTTCGGTGCTGGTTGCTCGGCCGGTTTGGTTTCTTCACCACCGCTGAACAGCGCTTTCAGTGCGCCGAAGAAGCGGCTCAACAACCCTGGTTGTGCAGGAGATGCTGGTGTTGCCGTTGCAGCTTTAGGTGCTGGGGCTACAACAGGCGCGGCAGGTTCAGCTGGGGTTGGAGCTGGCGGCACATCCGGCATGGCAAAGGTTGCCAGCGCAGGTTGTTCAGGACGCTTACGTTCAGCGAACTCTTCTTCAGACGGCAGCGCCATCGCTTCTTCATGCAGCTTCGGCAGCATGTAGCTTAAGGTTGGAGTTTCTTCCCCTTTACGCACGCGCAGCACATGGTAGTGCGGGGTTTCCATCTGATCGTTTGGCACAATTACACAGCGCACACCGTCCTGACGCGTTTCAATGGCATTCACCGCAGAACGTTTTTCATTCAGCAGGTAAGAAGCGATTGGCACAGGAACAATGGCGTGAACTTCCTGGGTGTTCTCTTTCAGCGCTTCTTCTTCGATCAAACGCAGAATAGAGAGCGACAGCGATTCGTTGTCACGCACGGTGCCAGTACCAGAACAACGCGGACAAACGTGATGACTGGATTCACCCAGTGATGGGCTCAGGCGCTGGCGGGACATTTCCAGCAGGCCAAAGCGAGAAATATGGCTGATTTGAATACGCGCACGGTCCTGACGCACCGCTTCACGCAGACGGTTTTCTACCGCACGCTGGTGGCGTACTGGCGTCATGTCAATGAAGTCGATAACAATCAGGCCGCCGAGGTCACGCAGGCGCAGCTGACGAGCAATCTCATCGGCGGCTTCGAGGTTGGTGTTAAACGCAGTTTCTTCGATATCGCCGCCGCGGGTCGCGCGTGCGGAGTTGATGTCGATGGCTGTTAACGCTTCGGTGCTGTCGATAACAATGGAACCACCGGATGGCAGACGGACTTCACGCTGGAAGGCGGACTCGATCTGCGACTCGATCTGGTAGTGGCTGAACAGCGGGATCTCGCCGGTGTACAGTTTGATTTTGCTGCTGAAATCCGGGCGACCTAATGCAGCGATATGCTGACGTGCCAGTTCGAGCACTTTCGGGTTATCGATAAGGATTTCGCCGATGTCCTGACGTAAGTAATCGCGGAATGCGCGAACGATTACGTTGCTCTCCTGATGAATCAGGAACGGAGCCGGGCGGCTTTCAGCGGCTTTTTTGATGGCTTCCCAGTGTTTCAGACGGAAGCTTAAATCCCATTGCAGCGCCTCAGCAGATTTGCCGACGCCAGCGGTGCGCACGATAAGCCCCATGCCTTCCGGCAGTTCAAGGCTTGCCAGTGCTTCTTTTAATTCGGTACGGTCGTCGCCTTCGATACGGCGAGAAATGCCACCCGCGCGCGGGTTGTTCGGCATCAGAACCAGATAGCTACCCGCCAGACTGATAAAGGTGGTTAATGCCGCGCCTTTGTTGCCGCGCTCTTCTTTATCGATCTGAACAATGACTTCCTGACCTTCACGCAACACATCTTTAATGTTGGGACGACCATGAGCACTGTAGTTAGCAGGGAAATATTCGCGGGCAATTTCTTTTAGTGGGAGGAAACCGTGACGTTCAGCGCCGTAATCAACAAAAGCAGCTTCCAGACTCGGTTCAATGCGGGTGATTTTACCTTTGTAGATGTTTGCCTTTTTCTGCTCGTGCCCTGGACTTTCGATATCCAGGTCATACAGACGCTGCCCATCTACAAGGGCAACGCGCAACTCTTCCTGCTGAGTTGCGTTGATTAACATTCTTTTCATCGTAACTTACTCATTATTCTTACATTGACGACTAAGCTGCGGGCAAAGTAACGCCTTTCCGGGTGTGAACCGATGGCCTCGTGTCTAGTCGCGTCGCCAACCTCACGGTTATCGTCAGCTCAAAGAGGCGCAGAGTGTCGGTTGCCCGTTTTTCATGCGGAAAAACAGCGCAATTATCAAAGAAACAGACTGGGTATTACTCTCCAGAAATATTTCCATCTACCGGTAAGGACTGCAACCCGCAGCCCGCTAACTGCCTGAAAGATCAATACGTCTTACGCCATTGCTGCGTGGATGATCGGTCGGGCAAAATGGGTTATTCCGTAAAATTTCTTGTTTTAACAAGGATGGACACGGAAACGGCCTCATTATTCCACTGCAAGCCTTGTTATAGCAAGATGACTTTTACCATTTATCACCCGCTTACTCACAGTTTTTTCACTTCTTGCTGGTGATTGGTTTAATAACCATCAATAAAGTGATCACGCAGTGAAGTAATAAGGTGCAAAAGTAAATATAAGCATAGAAAAATGAGTGGCGCGAATCCTGTTGGCTAATTAGAATCGCCAACCATGAAAACAGAGACTCCATCCGTAAAAATTGTTGCTATCACCGCTGACGAAGCGGGGCAACGTATCGATAACTTTTTGCGTACCCAATTGAAAGGCGTACCAAAAAGTATGATTTACCGTATTTTGCGTAAAGGCGAAGTGCGGGTGAACAAAAAACGTATTAAGCCTGAATATAAACTCGAAGCGGGTGATGAGGTGCGTATTCCACCGGTTCGCGTTGCTGAGCGGGAAGAAGAGGCGGTTTCGCCACATCTGCAAAAGGTGGCGGCGCTGGCGGACGTCATCTTATATGAAGATGATCACATCCTGGTGCTGAATAAACCTTCCGGTACGGCGGTACATGGCGGCAGTGGTTTAAGCTTCGGCGTTATTGAAGGTTTGCGGGCGTTGCGCCCGGAAGCGCGGTTCCTTGAACTGGTTCATCGTCTTGACCGGGACACCTCAGGTGTTTTGCTGGTAGCGAAAAAACGCTCGGCGTTGCGTTCTCTGCATGAGCAATTACGTGAAAAAGGGATGCAAAAAGATTACCTGGCGCTGGTGCGCGGTCAGTGGCAGTCGCATGTGAAGAGCGTTCAAGCACCGTTACTGAAAAATATTCTGCAAAGCGGCGAACGTATCGTGCGTGTGAGTCAGGAAGGCAAACCGTCGGAAACACGCTTTAAAGTGGAAGAACGCTATGCATTTGCCACCCTGGTGCGTTGTAGCCCGGTAACAGGGCGTACTCACCAGATCCGTGTGCATACACAATATGCGGGTCATCCGATTGCCTTTGACGATCGCTACGGTGACCGTGAATTTGACAGGCAGCTCACTGAAGCAGGCACGGGATTAAATCGCCTGTTCCTGCACGCTGCAGCGTTGAAGTTTACTCATCCGGGGACCGGTGAGGTGATGCGTATCGAAGCTCCGATGGATGAAGGTTTGAAGCGTTGTTTGCAAAAGCTGCGTAACGCGCGCTAATACAAGCATATAAACCTGATAATGGGCGGTTGGCCTGATAAGGCGTTTACGCCGCATCAGGCCGCCAGCACCGATTGCCGGATGCGAAGTAACCGCATCCGGCGCAAAAAACTATCCCATCAGCGGGTTTTTCCCTTCCCGACGTAACATCTGACACAGCGCGATTAGCGGTAAACCAACCAGCGTGTTAGGATCACGCCCCTCTAAACGCTCAAACAGCGTAATGCCAAATCCTTCACTCTTAAAGCTACCCGCGCAGTGCAGGGGATGCTCTTTACGCACGTAATTATCAATCTCCGCCTCGCTCAGGTGACGGAAATGGACGTCAAAAGGCTCCACTTCTGTTTGCAGATGCCCATTCGCCGAATTAAACAACGCCAGTCCAGTATAGAAGGTGACGATATTGCCGCTGGCTTTGCGTAATTGCAGACGGGCATTTTCTTCCGTTAACGGTTTACCGGTGATTTCGCCATCAAGAACACATACCTGGTCTGAACCAATAATTAAATGATCCGGATAACGTGACGCCAGAGATTGCGCTTTTTCTTGTGCCAGTCGAAGCACCAACTGTCGCGGTGATTCGTCGCTGCGTGGGGTTTCGTCGACCTCTGGTGCTGCACATTCAAAAGAGATTTGCAGTTTTTCCAGAAGAGCGCGACGCCATGGCGAGGTGGAGGCTAAAATAAGTTTAGGCATATTTTTTTCCATCAGATATAGCGTATTGATGATAGCCATTTTAAACTATGCGCTTCGTTTTGCAGGTTGATGTTCGTTATCAGCACTGAACGAAAATAAAGCAGTAACCCGCAATGTGTGCGAATTATTGGCAAAAGGCAACCACAGGCTGCCTTTTTCTTTGACTCTATGACGTTACAAAGTTAATATGCGCGCCCTATGCAAAAGGTAAAATTACCCCTGACTCTCGATCCGGTTCGTACGGCTCAAAAACGCCTTGATTACCAGGGTATCTATACCCCTGATCAGGTTGAGCGCGTCGCCGAATCCGTAGTCAGTGTGGACAGTGATGTGGAATGCTCCATGTCGTTCGCTATCGATAACCAACGTCTCGCAGTGTTAAACGGCGATGCGAAGGTGACGGTAACGCTCGAGTGTCAGCGTTGCGGGAAGCCGTTTACTCATCAGGTCTACACAACGTATTGTTTTAGTCCTGTGCGTTCAGACGAACAGGCTGAAGCACTGCCGGAAGCGTATGAACCGATTGAGGTTAACGAATTCGGTGAAATCGATCTGCTTGCAATGGTTGAAGATGAAATCATCCTCGCCTTGCCGGTAGTTCCGGTGCATGATTCTGAACACTGTGAAGTGTCCGAAGCGGACATGGTCTTTGGTGAACTGCCTGAAGAAGCGCAAAAGCCAAACCCATTTGCCGTATTAGCCAGCTTAAAGCGTAAGTAATTGGTGCTCCCCGTTGGATCGGGGATAAACCGTAATTGAGGAGTAAGGTCCATGGCCGTACAACAGAATAAACCAACCCGTTCCAAACGTGGCATGCGTCGTTCCCATGACGCGCTGACCGCAGTCACCAGCCTGTCTGTAGACAAAACTTCTGGTGAAAAACACCTGCGTCACCACATCACTGCCGACGGTTACTACCGCGGCCGCAAGGTCATCGCTAAGTAATCACGCGTCTGCGTGATGAAGCTTAGTGAGGATTTTCCCCAGGCAACTGGGGAAAGACCAAACCGGGCGGCGACGATACCTTGACACGTCTAACCCTGGCGTTAGATGTCATGGGAGGGGATTTTGGCCCTTCCGTGACAGTGCCTGCAGCATTGCAGGCACTGAATTCTAATTCGCAACTCACTCTTCTTTTAGTCGGCAATCCCGACGCCATCACGCCATTACTTGCTAAAGCTGACTTTGAACAACGTTCGCGTCTGCAGATTATTCCTGCGCAGTCAGTTATCGCCAGTGATGTCCGGCCTTCGCAAGCTATCCGCGCCAGTCGTGGGAGTTCAATGCGCGTGGCCCTGGAGTTGGTGAAAGAAGGTCGAGCGCAAGCCTGTGTCAGTGCCGGTAATACCGGGGCACTGATGGGGCTGGCAAAATTATTACTCAAGCCCCTGGAGGGGATTGAGCGTCCGGCGCTGGTGACGGTATTGCCGCATCAGCAAAAGGGCAAAACGGTGGTTCTCGATTTAGGGGCCAACGTCGATTGTGACAGCACAATGTTGGTGCAATTTGCCATTATGGGCTCAGTCCTGGCTGAAGAGGTGGTGGAAATTCCCAATCCTCGCGTGGCGTTGCTCAATATTGGTGAAGAAGAAGTAAAGGGTCTCGACAGTATTCGGGATGCCTCAGCGGTGCTTAAAACAATCCCTTCTATCAATTATATCGGCTATCTTGAAGCCAATGAGTTGTTAACTGGCAAGACAGATGTGCTGGTTTGTGACGGCTTTACAGGAAATGTCACGTTAAAGACGATGGAAGGTGTTGTCAGGATGTTCCTTTCTCTGCTGAAATCTCAGGGTGAAGGGAAAAAACGGTCGTGGTGGCTACTGTTATTAAAGCGTTGGCTACAAAAGAGCCTGACGAGGCGATTCAGTCACCTCAACCCCGACCAGTATAACGGCGCCTGTCTGTTAGGATTGCGCGGCACGGTGATAAAAAGTCATGGTGCAGCCAATCAGCGAGCTTTTGCGGTCGCGATTGAACAGGCAGTGCAGGCGGTGCAGCGACAAGTTCCTCAGCGAATTGCCGCTCGCCTGGAATCTGTATACCCAGCTGGTTTTGAGCTGCTGGACGGTGGCAAAAGCGGAACTCTGCGGTAGCAGGACGCTGCCAGCGAACTCGCAGTTTGCAAGTGACGGTATATAACCGAAAAGTGACTGAGCGTACATGTATACGAAGATTATTGGTACTGGCAGCTATCTGCCCGAACAAGTGCGGACAAACGCCGATTTGGAAAAAATGGTGGACACCTCTGACGAGTGGATTGTCACTCGTACCGGTATCCGCGAACGCCACATTGCCGCGCCAAACGAAACCGTTTCAACCATGGGCTTTGAAGCGGCGACACGCGCAATTGAGATGGCGGGCATTGAGAAAGACCAGATTGGCCTGATCGTTGTGGCAACGACTTCTGCTACGCACGCTTTCCCGAGCGCAGCTTGTCAGATTCAAAGCATGCTGGGCATTAAAGGTTGCCCGGCATTTGACGTTGCAGCAGCCTGCGCAGGTTTCACCTATGCATTAAGCGTAGCCGATCAATACGTGAAATCTGGGGCGGTGAAGTATGCTCTGGTCGTCGGTTCCGATGTACTGGCGCGCACCTGCGATCCAACCGATCGTGGGACTATTATTATTTTTGGCGATGGCGCGGGCGCTGCGGTGCTGGCTGCCTCTGAAGAGCCGGGAATCATCTCCACCCATCTGCATGCCGACGGTAGCTATGGTGAGTTGCTGACGCTGCCTAATGCTGACCGTGTGAATCCAGAGAATTCAATTCATCTGACGATGGCGGGCAACGAAGTCTTCAAGGTTGCGGTAACGGAACTGGCGCACATCGTTGATGAGACGCTGGCGGCAAATAATCTTGACCGTTCTCAACTGGACTGGCTGGTTCCGCATCAGGCTAACCTGCGTATTATCAGTGCAACGGCGAAAAAACTCGGTATGTCTATGGACAATGTCGTGGTGACGCTGGATCGCCACGGTAATACCTCTGCGGCCTCTGTCCCGTGCGCGCTGGATGAAGCTGTACGCGACGGGCGCATTAAGCCGGGGCAGTTGGTTCTGCTTGAAGCCTTTGGCGGTGGATTCACCTGGGGCTCCGCGCTGGTTCGTTTCTAGGATAAGGATTAAAACATGACGCAATTTGCATTTGTGTTCCCTGGACAGGGTTCTCAAACCGTTGGAATGCTGGCTGATATGGCGGCGAGCTATCCAATTGTCGAAGAAACGTTTGCTGAAGCTTCTGCGGCGCTGGGCTACGACCTGTGGGCGCTGACCCAGCAGGGGCCAGCTGAAGAACTGAATAAAACCTGGCAAACCCAGCCAGCGCTGTTGACTGCATCTGTTGCGCTGTATCGCGTATGGCAGCAGCAGGGCGGTAAAGCACCGGCAATGATGGCCGGTCACAGCCTGGGGGAATACTCCGCGCTGGTTTGCGCTGGCGTGATTGATTTCGCTGATGCGGTGCGTCTGGTTGAGATGCGCGGTAAGTTCATGCAAGAAGCCGTACCGGAAGGCACTGGCGCTATGGCGGCAATCATCGGTCTGGATGATGCGTCTATTGCGAAAGCGTGTGAAGAAGCTGCAGAAGGTCAGGTCGTTTCTCCGGTAAACTTTAACTCTCCGGGACAGGTGGTTATTGCCGGTCATAAAGAAGCGGTTGAGCGTGCTGGCGCTGCCTGTAAAGCTGCGGGCGCAAAACGCGCGCTGCCGTTACCAGTGAGCGTACCGTCTCACTGTGCGCTGATGAAACCAGCAGCCGACAAACTGGCAGTAGAATTAGCGAAAATCACCTTTAACGCACCAACAGTTCCTGTTGTGAATAACGTTGATGTGAAATGCGAAACCAATGGTGATGCCATTCGTGACGCACTGGTACGTCAGTTGTATAACCCGGTTCAGTGGACGAAGTCTGTTGAGTACATGGCAGCGCAAGGCGTAGAACATCTCTATGAAGTCGGCCCGGGCAAAGTGCTAACTGGCCTGACGAAACGCATTGTCGACACCCTGACCGCCTCGGCGCTGAACGAACCTTCAGCGATGGCAGCGGCGCTCGAGCTTTAAAAGAGGAAAATCATGAATTTTGAAGGAAAAATCGCACTGGTAACCGGTGCAAGCCGCGGAATTGGCCGCGCAATTGCTGAAACGCTCGCAGCCCGTGGCGCGAAAGTTATTGGCACTGCGACCAGTGAAAATGGCGCTCAGGCGATCAGTGATTATTTAGGTGCTAACGGCAAAGGTCTGATGTTGAATGTGACCGACCCGGCATCTATCGAATCTGTTCTGGAAAAAATTCGCGCAGAATTTGGTGAAGTGGATATCCTGGTCAATAATGCCGGTATCACTCGTGATAACCTGTTAATGCGAATGAAAGATGAAGAGTGGAACGATATTATCGAAACCAACCTTTCATCTGTTTTCCGTCTGTCAAAAGCGGTAATGCGCGCTATGATGAAAAAGCGTCATGGTCGTATTATCACTATCGGTTCTGTGGTTGGTACCATGGGAAATGGCGGTCAGGCCAACTACGCTGCGGCGAAAGCGGGCTTGATCGGCTTCAGTAAATCACTGGCGCGCGAAGTTGCGTCACGCGGTATTACTGTAAACGTTGTTGCTCCGGGCTTTATTGAAACGGACATGACACGTGCGCTGAGCGATGACCAGCGTGCGGGTATCCTGGCGCAGGTTCCTGCGGGTCGCCTCGGCGGCGCACAGGAAATCGCCAACGCGGTTGCATTCCTGGCATCCGACGAAGCAGCTTACATCACGGGTGAAACTTTGCATGTGAACGGCGGGATGTACATGGTCTGACCGCGATTTGCACAAAATGCTCATGTTGCGCGCAGTCTGTGTGGTTATGAGTAATAATTAGTGCAAAATGATTTGCGTTATTGGGGGGTAAGGCCTCAAAATAACGTAAAATCGTGGTAAGACCTGCCGGGATTTAGTTGCAAATTTTTCAACATTTTATACACTACGAAAACCATCGCGAAAGCGAGTTTTGATAGGAAATTTAAGAGTATGAGCACTATCGAAGAACGCGTTAAGAAAATTATCGGCGAACAGCTGGGCGTTAAGCAGGAAGAAGTTACCAACAATGCTTCTTTCGTTGAAGACCTGGGCGCGGATTCTCTTGACACCGTTGAGCTGGTAATGGCTCTGGAAGAAGAGTTTGATACTGAGATTCCGGACGAAGAAGCTGAGAAAATCACCACCGTTCAGGCTGCCATTGATTACATCAACGGCCACCAGGCGTAAGTGAACATCTCCAGGCGGTCGTTCGACCGCCTGAGTTTTATCTTTTTGTCCCACTAGAATCATTTTTTCCCTCCCTGGAGGACAAACGTGTCTAAGCGTCGTGTAGTTGTGACCGGACTGGGCATGTTGTCTCCTGTCGGCAATACCGTAGAGTCTACCTGGAAAGCTCTGCTTGCCGGTCAGAGTGGCATCAGCCTAATCGACCATTTCGATACTAGCGCCTATGCAACGAAATTTGCTGGCTTAGTAAAGGATTTTAACTGTGAGGACATTATCTCGCGCAAAGAACAGCGCAAGATGGATGCCTTCATTCAATATGGAATTGTCGCTGGCGTTCAGGCCATGCAGGATTCTGGCCTTGAAATAACGGAAGAGAACGCAACCCGCATTGGTGCCGCAATTGGCTCCGGGATTGGCGGCCTCGGACTGATCGAAGAAAACCACACATCTCTGATGAACGGTGGTCCACGTAAGATCAGCCCATTCTTCGTTCCGTCAACGATTGTGAACATGGTGGCAGGTCATCTGACTATCATGTATGGCCTGCGTGGCCCAAGCATCTCTATCGCGACCGCCTGTACTTCCGGCGTGCACAACATTGGTCATGCTGCGCGTATTATCGCGTATGGCGATGCTGACGTGATGGTTGCAGGTGGCGCAGAGAAAGCCAGTACGCCGCTGGGTGTTGGTGGTTTTGGCGCGGCACGTGCATTATCTACCCGCAATGATAACCCGCAAGCGGCGAGCCGCCCGTGGGATAAAGAGCGTGATGGCTTCGTACTGGGCGATGGTGCCGGTATGCTGGTACTTGAAGAGTACGAACACGCGAAAAAACGCGGTGCGAAAATTTACGCTGAACTCGTCGGCTTTGGTATGAGCAGCGATGCTTATCATATGACGTCACCGCCAGAAAATGGCGCAGGCGCAGCTCTGGCAATGGCAAATGCTCTGCGTGATGCAGGCATTGAAGCGAGTCAGATTGGCTACGTTAACGCGCACGGTACTTCTACGCCGGCTGGCGATAAAGCTGAAGCGCAGGCGGTGAAAACCATCTTCGGTGAAGCTGCAAGCCGTGTGTTGGTAAGCTCCACGAAATCTATGACCGGTCATCTGTTAGGTGCGGCGGGTGCAGTAGAATCTATCTACTCCATCCTGGCGCTGCGCGATCAGGCTGTTCCGCCAACCATCAACCTGGATAACCCGGATGAAGGTTGCGATCTGGATTTCGTACCGCATGAAGCACGTCAGGTCAGCGGAATGGAATACACGCTGTGTAACTCCTTCGGCTTCGGTGGCACTAATGGTTCTTTGATCTTTAAAAAGATCTAAGTTGTCATTTTCCACCCTTATAAAAGGTCCGCTTGCGGGCCTTTTTTCTTAGCTTTTATTCCGACTTGTTCCGTAGTGAACATGCTGCCACACTAACAATTCTCTGATAAGGAGCCGGTATGTTCTTAATTAACGGTTATAAGCAGGAATCGCTGGCAGTAAGCGATCGGGCAACGCAGTTTGGTGATGGTTGTTTTACCACCGCCAGAGTTATCGACGGTAAAGTCAGTTTGTTATCGGCGCATATCCAGCGACTACAGGATGCTTGTCAGCGGTTGATGATTTCCTGTGACTTCTGGCCACAGCTTGAACAAGAGATGAAAACGCTGGCAGCAGAACAGCAAAATGGTGTACTGAAAGTCGTGATCAGTCGCGGTAGTGGCGGGCGAGGGTACAGCACATTGAACAGTGGACCGGCAACGCGGATTCTCTCCGTTACGGCTTATCCTGCACATTACGACCGTTTGCGTAACGAGGGGATGACGTTGGCGCTAAGCCCGGTGCGGCTGGGGCGCAATCCTCATCTTGCAGGTATTAAACATCTCAATCGTCTTGAGCAAGTATTGATTCGCTCTCATCTTGAGCAGACAAACGCTGATGAGGCGCTGGTCCTTGACAGCGAAGGGTGGGTTACGGAATGCTGTGCGGCTAATTTGTTCTGGCGGAAGGGCAACGTAGTTTATACGCCGCGACTGGATCAGGCAGGTGTTAACGGCATTATGCGACAATTCTGTATCCGTTTGCTGGCACAATCCTCTTATCAGCTTGTCGAAGTGCAAGCTTCTCTGGAAGAGGCGTTGCAGGCAGATGAGATGGTTATTTGTAATGCGTTAATGCCAGTGATGCCCGTACGTGCCTGTGGCGATGTCTCCTTTTCGTCAGCAACGTTATATGAATATTTAGCCCCACTTTGTGAGCGCCCGAATTAGTCATGAAAAAAGTGTTATTGATAATCTTGTTATTGCTGGTGGTACTGGGTATCGCCGCTGGTGTGGGCGTCTGGAAGGTTCGCCATCTTGCCGACAGCAAATTGCTTATCAAAGAAGAGACGATATTTACCCTGAAGCCAGGGACCGGACGTCTGGCGCTCGGTGAACAGCTTTATGCTGATAAGATCATCAATCGCCCACGGGTTTTTCAATGGCTGCTGCGTATCGAACCGGATCTTTCTCACTTTAAAGCCGGGACTTACCGCTTTACACCGCAGATGACCGTGCGCGAGATGCTGAAATTGTTGGAAAGCGGTAAAGAAGCACAGTTCCCGCTGCGACTGGTAGAAGGGATGCGTCTGAGCGACTACCTCAAGCAATTGCGTGAGGCTCCGTATATCAAGCACACGCTGAGTGACGATAAGTACGCCACCGTAGCGCAGGCACTTGAACTGGAAAACCCGGAGTGGATTGAAGGTTGGTTCTGGCCAGACACCTGGATGTATACCGCCAATACCACCGATGTCGCGTTACTCAAGCGAGCGCACAAGAAAATGGTGAAAGCGGTCGATAGCGCCTGGGAAGGGCGTGCGGACGGTCTGCCTTATAAAGATAAAAATCAGCTGGTGACGATGGCATCAATTATCGAAAAAGAAACCGCCGTTGCCAGTGAACGCGATCAGGTTGCCTCGGTATTTATCAACCGTTTACGCATTGGTATGCGCCTGCAGACCGACCCAACCGTGATTTACGGGATGGGAGAGCGTTATAATGGCAAACTTTCTCGTGCAGACCTGGAAACGCCGACAGCGTATAACACCTATACCATTACCGGTTTGCCGCCGGGTGCGATAGCTACGCCGGGGGCGGATTCGCTGAAGGCTGCTGCGCATCCGGCAAAAACGCCGTATCTCTATTTTGTGGCCGATGGTAAAGGTGGTCACACGTTTAATACCAATCTTGCCAGCCATAACAAGTCTGTGCAGGATTATCTGAAAGTGCTTAAGGAAAAAAATGCGCAGTAAGTATATCGTCATTGAGGGGCTGGAAGGCGCAGGCAAAACTACCGCGCGTAATGTGGTGGTTGAGACGCTTGAGCAACTGGGTATCCGCGACATGGTTTTCACTCGGGAACCTGGCGGTACGCAACTTGCCGAAAAGTTAAGAAGCCTGGTGCTGGATATCAAATCGGTAGGCGATGAAGTCATTACCGATAAAGCCGAAGTTCTGATGTTTTATGCCGCGCGCGTTCAACTGGTAGAAACGGTCATCAAACCAGCTCTGGCTAACGGCACCTGGGTGATTGGCGATCGCCACGATCTCTCCACTCAGGCGTATCAGGGCGGAGGACGTGGTATTGACCAACATATGCTGGCAACACTGCGTGATGCTGTTCTCGGGGATTTTCGCCCCGACTTAACGCTCTATCTCGATGTTACCCCGGAAGTTGGCTTAAAACGCGCGCGTGCGCGCGGCGAGCTGGATCGTATTGAGCAAGAGTCTTTCGATTTCTTTAATCGCACCCGCGCCCGCTATCTGGAACTGGCTGCACAAGATAAAAGTATTCATACCATTGATGCCACCCAGCCGCTGGAGGCCGTGATGGATGCAATCCGCACTACCGTGACCCACTGGGTTAAGGAGTTGGACGCATGAGATGGTATCCATGGTTACGACCTGATTTCGAAAAACTGGTAGCCAGCTATCAGGCCGGAAGAGGTCACCATGCGCTACTCATTCAGGCGTTACCGGGCATGGGCGATGATGCTTTAATCTACGCCCTGAGCCGTTATTTACTCTGCCAACAACCGCAGGGCCACAAAAGTTGCGGTCACTGTCGTGGATGTCAGTTGATGCAGGCTGGCACGCATCCCGATTACTACACCCTGGCTCCCGAAAAAGGGAAAAATATGCTGGGCATTGATGCGGTACGTGAGGTCACCGAAAAGCTGAATGAGCACGCACGCTTAGGTGGTGCGAAAGTTGTCTGGGTAACCGATGCTGCCTTACTAACCGACGCCGCGGCTAACGCATTGCTGAAAACGCTTGAAGAGCCACCAGCAGAAACCTGGTTTTTCCTGGCTACCCGCGAGCCTGAACGTTTACTGGCAACATTACGTAGTCGTTGTCGGTTACATTACCTTGCGCCGCCGCCGGAACAGTACGCCGTGACCTGGCTTTCACGCGAAGTGACAATGTCACAGGATGCATTACTTGCCGCATTGCGCTTAAGCGCCGGTTCGCCTGGCGCGGCACTGGCGTTGTTTCAGGGAGATAACTGGCAGGCTCGTGAAACATTGTGTCAGGCGTTGGCATATAGCGTGCCATCGGGCGACTGGTATTCGCTGCTAGCGGCCCTTAATCATGAACAAGCTCCGGCGCGTTTACACTGGCTGGCAACGTTGCTGATGGATGCGCTAAAACGCCATCATGGTGCTGCGCAGGTGACCAATGTTGATGTGCCGGGCCTGGTCGCCGAACTGGCAAACCATCTTTCTCCCTCGCGCCTGCAGGCTATACTGGGGGATGTTTGCCACATTCGTGAACAGTTAATGTCTGTTACAGGCATCAACCGCGAGCTTCTCATCACCGATCTTTTACTGCGTATTGAGCATTACCTGCAACCGGGCGTTGTGCTACCGGTTCCTCATCTTTAAGAGAGACATCATGTTTTTAGTCGACTCACACTGCCATCTCGATGGTCTGGATTATGAATCTTTGCATAAGGACGTGGATGACGTTCTGGCGAAAGCCGCCGCACGCGATGTGAAATTTTGTCTGGCAGTCGCCACAACATTACCGGGTTATTTACATATGCGGGATCTGGTAGGCGAACGTGACAACGTCGTATTTTCTTGTGGCGTGCATCCACTCAACCAGAATGATCCCTACGATGTAGAAGATTTACGCCGTCTGGCGGCAGAAGAGGGTGTTGTAGCGCTGGGTGAAACCGGGCTGGATTATTATTACACACCGGAAACTAAAGTACGTCAGCAAGAGTCCTTCATCCATCATATCCAGATTGGTCGTGAACTGAACAAGCCGGTTATCGTCCATACCCGTGACGCCCGTGCCGATACGCTGGCAATTCTGCGCGAAGAAAAAGTGACGGATTGCGGTGGCGTACTACACTGTTTTACAGAGGACAGAGAAACGGCGGGTAAATTACTGGATCTCGGATTTTACATCTCCTTTTCCGGCATTGTGACCTTCCGTAATGCGGAGCAACTGCGCGATGCTGCGCGTTATGTCCCCCTGGATCGATTACTGGTGGAAACTGACTCACCTTACCTTGCGCCGGTACCGCATCGAGGAAAAGAGAATCAACCTGCGATGGTTCGTGACGTTGCAGAATACATGGCTGTGTTGAAAGGTGTTGCCGTTGAAGAACTGGCGCAGGTAACCACCGATAACTTCGCCCATCTGTTTCACATCGACGCTTCCCGCCTTCAATCCATCCGTTGAATGAGTTTTTTTAAAGCTCGTAATTAATGGCTAAAACGAGTAAAGTTCACCGCCGAAAATTGGGCGGTGAATAACCACGTTTGAAATATTGTGACATATGTTTTGTCAAAATGTGCAACTTCTCCAATGATCTGAAGTTGAAACGTGATAGCCGTCAAACAAATTGGCACTGAATTATTTTACTCTGTGTAATAAATAAAGGGCGCTTAGATGCCCTGTACACGGCGAGGCTCTCCCCCCTTGCCACGCGTGAGAACGTAAAAAAAGCACCCATACTCAGGAGCACTCTCAATTATGTTTAAGAATGCATTTGCTAACCTGCAAAAGGTCGGTAAATCGCTGATGCTGCCGGTATCCGTACTGCCTATCGCAGGTATTCTGCTGGGCGTCGGTTCCGCGAATTTCAGCTGGCTGCCCGCCGTTGTATCGCATGTTATGGCAGAAGCAGGCGGTTCCGTCTTTGCAAACATGCCACTGATTTTTGCGATCGGTGTCGCCCTCGGCTTTACCAATAACGATGGCGTATCCGCGCTGGCCGCAGTTGTTGCCTATGGCATCATGGTTAAAACCATGGCCGTGGTTGCGCCACTGGTACTGCATTTACCTGCTGAAGAAATCGCCTCTAAACACCTGGCGGATACTGGCGTACTCGGAGGGATTATCTCCGGTGCGATCGCAGCGTACATGTTTAACCGTTTCTACCGTATTAAGCTGCCTGAGTATCTTGGCTTCTTTGCCGGTAAACGCTTTGTGCCGATCATTTCTGGCCTGGCTGCCATCTTTACTGGCGTTGTGCTGTCCTTCATTTGGCCGCCGATTGGTTCTGCAATCCAGACCTTCTCTCAGTGGGCTGCTTACCAGAACCCGGTAGTTGCGTTTGGCATTTACGGTTTCATCGAACGTTGCCTGGTACCGTTTGGTCTGCACCACATCTGGAACGTACCTTTCCAGATGCAGATTGGTGAATACACCAACGCAGCAGGTCAGGTTTTCCACGGCGACATTCCGCGTTATATGGCGGGTGACCCGACTGCGGGTAAACTGTCTGGTGGCTTCCTGTTCAAAATGTACGGTCTGCCAGCTGCCGCAATTGCTATCTGGCACTCTGCTAAACCAGAAAACCGCGCGAAAGTGGGCGGTATTATGATCTCCGCGGCGCTGACCTCGTTCCTGACCGGTATCACCGAGCCGATCGAGTTCTCCTTCATGTTCGTTGCGCCGATCCTGTACATCATCCACGCGATTCTGGCAGGCCTGGCATTCCCAATCTGTATTCTTCTGGGGATGCGTGACGGTACGTCGTTCTCGCACGGTCTGATCGACTTCATCGTTCTGTCTGGTAACAGCAGCAAACTGTGGCTGTTCCCGATCGTCGGTATCGGTTATGCGATTGTTTACTACACCATCTTCCGCGTGCTGATTAAAGCACTGGATCTGAAAACGCCGGGTCGTGAAGACGCGACTGAAGATGCAAAAGCGACAGGTACCAGCGAAATGGCACCGGCTCTGGTTGCTGCATTTGGTGGTAAAGAAAACATTACTAACCTCGACGCATGTATTACCCGTCTGCGCGTCAGCGTTGCTGATGTGTCTAAAGTGGATCAGGCCGGCCTGAAGAAACTGGGCGCAGCGGGCGTAGTGGTTGCTGGTTCTGGTGTTCAGGCGATTTTCGGTACTAAATCCGATAACCTGAAAACCGAGATGGATGAGTACATCCGTAACCACTAATCCGTAAGACGTTGGGGAGACTAAGGCAGCCAGATGGCTGCCTTTTTTACAGGTGTTATTCAGAATTGATACGTGCCGGTAATGCTGAAATTACGCGGTGTGCCGTAGACGATAGAACCTTCCACGTTGGTATCGTAGGTTTTGTCGAACAGGTTATTGACGTTCCCCTGTAACGAGAAGTTTTTCGTCACCTGGTAGCGGGTGAAGAGATCCACCAGCGCGTAGCTACCTTGCTCGGCGCGGAAGGTGCCATACGGTGTCACGGTGTCGGTATACACGCGATTTTGCCAGTTAACACCACCGCCGACTGTCAACTCTGGCATGACAGGCAACCGATAGCTGGTGAACATTTTAACCGTGGTGCGTGGCAGATTAGGATTAACGGCGTTTCCTTCGTTATCCTCTGCAATATAGCGCGTTGCGCCAAATGTCAGCTGCCAGTTGTCGGTAATTGCGCCGTTGAGTTCAAATTCCACCCCTTTACTGACTGTCCCATCCACCGCTTTATAGGCGGTTTCGCCGTTGCTGCCGGGGATAGGTGTACCGGTGGACTGAGCGACATTATCCTGCTCAATACGGAAGATGGCTAACGTGGTGGTCAGACGGCTATTCATCCAGTCCGATTTCAGACCCAGCTCGTAGTTGTTACCGGTGATTGGAGCCAGATATTTGCCTGAACTGTCACGATCATTTTGCGGCTGGAAAATAGAGGTATAGCTGGCGTAGGTCGACCAGTTGTCATTGATGTCAAACACCAGACCAGCGTAAGGCGTGGTGTGGTTTTTCTCCATGCTGTAAGTCAGCGTATCAACCCGCCAGTTGGTATAACGTGCGCCGAGGATCAGATGCAGCGGATCGGCAAGGGTGACTCGAGTGGCAGCATATAACGATTTCATATGTGTGGTATCGTCCTGCGCCAGGCTCTGTGGTGACCAGTCGGTTTGTGGGAAATTGCCATTAAAGTTGTAGAAACTGCCAATTTCATCCGGGAAGATGTTGACCCATGAACTGAAGTAACGATTGTTTTGTTTGCTGTAACTGCCACCAAACATTAGATTGTGCTGACGACCAAACAATTCATAAATACCGTTAGCGAACAAATCCAGCGCATCAACTTTACGTTTGCCACTGTTCCAACCGGTGCCGCCGACATAATCAAAGCCAGGTCCATAATTACTGTATGGCCCAACCAGCATACCATCCGCTTTGTTTACATAGGCATCGACATACATCATTTTGCTGTCAAATTCGACTTCAGAGTGGGTGGCATTCAGTGTCGCTTGCCAGGTATCAGCAAACCGCTGCTTCAGGGTCATAAAGACCTTGTTGATCTCTTTATCGTTGTACGCCCAGTCAGGTGCGGTACTGCGTGCACGATCGTAACTGTTGCTGCTGCCATCAGTATTCCAGCGCGGTAAACCGCCCCAGGTAGGGCTATTAACATCAATGCGCTGATATTCGTAACCGGCTGAAAGCGTCGTAAGATCGCCTAAATCAGCATCGACAATGCCCGAGAAGAAGGTCTTTTCACTGTTGTAGCGGTCCAGCCATGAGTCGTTATTCTGGTAGCCGCCGACAATTCGCGCGCGGATTTTACCGTCTTCGGTGAGTGGGCTTTGTAAATCCGCCACATACCGTTCTTTGTTCCAGCTACCGTATTCCGCCGAGACATCGCCTTTAAATTCACGACTGGTCGCGTGTTTTCGAACCATATTAATTGCCGCAGATGGATTACCCGTCCCGGTCATGAGTCCTGTCGCGCCACGCACTACTTCTACGCGTTCAAAGAGTGCCATATCAGAAAGTGCGTCGCCCAGATTCCAGCGCGATTCAAAATAGGTGGGGATACCATCAACCATATAGTTATCGATCTGGAATCCGCGGGAATAATAAAGAGCACGATCGGAATCCGCCTGACTTTTGCTGATCCCCTGCGTGTTTTCCATCACTTCGCCCAGCGTTTGTAACTGCTGATCTTCCATCCGCTGCTGGCTAACAATAGTGACCGACTGAGGAATATCACGTTGAGTCATCTGCATTTTGGTACCCGCAGAGGTAGACGTTACGCTGTAATCATTTTCGCCATCATCTGGAGCTGTGGCTGAACCCTCAACAATCACCGTTTCTTCAGTGGCTGGTGCAGCAAAAGCGGCAGAAGGTAATAGTGCCAGTGCTATGCAACCGGCAAGTAGTGACGGTTTGGTGATGGCTTGATATTGATTATCCCTGTTAAATTGTGTTGAAAGCATTTGAAATCTCTTGGTTTATGTTGTCGTCAGGCTCATGCCGGAGGAGGGTGATGAGCGATTATATTTAGTGTGCGAATAATTTTGTTTGTAAATGCAAATGAGAAATATACGCATTCATATTTGTCGTGTAAACCAAACAGAGAATGTCTTTTCAGCGCATTCGCAGGCAGAAATGGGAATAATGGCGATATATACGGCAGCAAAACGATTTTTTGCTTAAGAAATCGTGAGTTAAGGTTGAAAGAGCAGGTTTAACTCGACCATACTCTATACTCGCAGTGTGGCGCGGCGTAGCATGGCGCAACGCATGGCTATTTGAAAAAGGAAAATGTCGTGGCAGAAGAAACTATATTCAGCAAAATTATTCGTCGTGAGATCCCCTCCGATATCGTCTACCAGGATGATCTGGTAACGGCGTTTCGCGATATTTCGCCGCAAGCGCCAACGCATATTCTGATCATTCCGAATATCCTCATTCCGACTGTGAACGACGTCTCAGCTGAGCATGAGCAGGCGCTGGGACGCATGATCACCGTAGCGGCAAAAATTGCTGAGCAAGAAGGTATTGCCGAAGATGGCTATCGTCTGATCATGAATACCAACCGCCATGGCGGACAAGAGGTTTACCACATCCATATGCACTTGTTGGGTGGCCGTCCGCTGGGACCAATGCTGGCGCATAAAGGTCTGTAACGATGAGAAAAGGATGCTTTGGGCTGGTGTCTCTGGCGTTGTTACTGCTGGTGGGCTGTCGTTCACATCCGGAAATTCCGGTGAATGATGAGCAATCGCTGGTGATGGAGTCATCTTTATTGGCTGCGGGCATCAGTGCAGAAAAGCCCGTCCTTTCGACGTCTGATATTCAACCTTCAGCATCCTCAACGCTTTATAACGAAAGGCAAGAACCCGTTACCGTTCATTATCGTTTTTACTGGTATGACGCCAGAGGGCTGGAGATGCATCCTCTGGAAAGGCCACGCAGCGTTACCATTCCCGCACATTCGGCGGTAACGCTGTACGGCAGCGCCAATTTTCTGGGGGCGCACAAAGTCAGACTTTATCTATATTTGTAAGGGGTGAATCTTGATGACAAAAATGAGTCGCTACGCCTTGATTACCGCGCTGGCGATGTTTCTCGCCGGATGTGTGGGGCAACGTGAACCTGCACCGGTAGAAGAAGTGAAACCAGCGCCGGAACAACCAGCCGAGCCACAACAGCCTGTCCCCACAGTGCCCTCGGTGCCGACGATCCCGCAGCAGCCAGGCCCAATTGAGCACGAAGATCAAACGGCACCGCCTGCGCCGCATATTCGCCATTATGACTGGAATGGCGCAATGCAGCCGATGGTCAGTAAGATGCTTGGGGCTGACGGGGTGACTGCGGGTAGCGTCCTGCTGGTTGATAGCGTTAACAACCGTACTAACGGTTCGCTGAATGCCGCAGAAGCGACCGAAACGCTGCGAAATGCGCTGGCTAATAACGGGAAATTTACCCTGGTTTCCGCCCAGCAGCTGTCGATGGCTAAGCAACAGTTAGGTTTGTCGCCGCAGGACAGTTTAGGTACTCGTAGTAAAGCCATAGGCATTGCCCGCAATGTCGGCGCTCATTACGTGCTGTACTCCAGCGCCTCTGGCAACGTTAACGCTCCGACCCTACAAATGCAGCTGATGCTGGTGCAGACGGGCGAAATTATCTGGTCAGGTAAAGGTGCCGTTTCGCAGCAATAATCCCATCATGCGCGACGAATTGCTGTCGCGCTTTTTCCCGCAGTTTCATCCCGTCACGACGTTTCATAGTGGGCTTAGTGGCGGGAGTTTTCTCATTGAACACCAGGGCCAGCGTTTTGTTGTACGTCAGCCGCACGATCCTGATGCGCCGCGGTTCGCGTTCTTGCGCCAGTATCGGGCTTTATCACAATTACCCGCATGTATTGCACCGAAGCCGCATTTATATCTCCGTGACTGGATGGTGGTCGACTATCTGCCCGGCGAGGTAAAAACGTATTTGCCGGATACCAACGAACTGGCAGGCTTGCTGTATTATCTACATCAACAACCGCGTTTTGGCTGGCGAATAACGCTGTTGCCGTTACTGGAACTGTACTGGCAGCAAAGCGATCCGGCGCGGCGGACAGTGGGTTGGCTGCGAAGGTTAAAACGTCTGCGCAAAGCGCGGGAACCACGGCCTTTACGCTTAAGTCCATTGCATATGGATGTCCACGCCGGAAATTTAGTGCATAGCGCGTCAGGGTTAAAACTCATCGACTGGGAGTATGCCGGAGATGGTGATATCGCGCTGGAACTGGCGGCGGTGTGGGTGGAAAATACTGACCAGCACCGGCAATTGGTCAATGACTATGCCACTCGCGCGAAGATTTATCCGGCGCAATTATGGCGTCAGGTCAGGCGATGGTTTCCCTGGCTGCTGATGCTCAAAGCAGGGTGGTTTGAGTACCGCTGGCGACAAACCGGCGATCAACAATTTATCAGGCTGGCCGATGACACCTGGCGGCAGCTATTAATAAAACAATAAGGAGAGCAGTGTGGGTCCAGTAATGTTGGATGTCGAAGGTTACGAACTGGACGCGGAAGAGCGTGAAATACTTGCGCATCCGCTGGTGGGAGGGCTGATTCTCTTTACGCGTAACTATCATGATCCTGCCCAGTTGCGTGAACTGGTGCGCCAGATCCGCGCAGCTTCGCGCAATCATCTGGTGGTGGCGGTAGATCAGGAAGGTGGACGCGTGCAGCGTTTTCGCGAAGGTTTTACCCGCTTACCGGCAGCACAATCCTTTGCTGCGCTGTTGGGAATGGAAGAGGGCGGCAAACTGGCGCAAGAGGCGGGTTGGCTGATGGCCAGCGAAATGATCGCTATGGATATTGATATCAGCTTTGCGCCTGTGCTGGATGTCGGGCATATCAGCGCGGCGATTGGCGAGCGTTCTTATCATGCCGATCCACAAAAAGCCCTGGCAATTGCCAGCCGGTTTATTGATGGTATGCATGAAGCCGGAATGAAAACGACCGGGAAACACTTCCCAGGACACGGTGCAGTAACGGCAGACTCACACAAAGAAACACCGTGCGATCCACGTCCACAAGCGGAGATTCGCGCTAAAGATATGTCGGTCTTCAGTTCCTTAATCCGCGAAAATAAACTCGACGCCATTATGCCTGCGCATGTGATCTACAGTGATGTTGATCCGCGTCCGGCGAGCGGTTCTCCCTACTGGCTGAAAACCGTTTTGCGTCAGGAACTGGGTTTTGACGGCGTGATTTTCTCTGACGATTTATCGATGGAAGGTGCCGCGATTATGGGCAGTTATGCCGAACGCGGGCAGGCATCACTGGATGCGGGTTGCGATATGATCCTGGTCTGCAATAATCGTAAAGGGGCCGTAAGCGTGTTAGATAATCTGTCACCGATCAAGGCAGAAGGTGTTACACGTTTGTATCATAAAGGTTCATTTTCGCGACAGGAACTGATGGACTCGGCTCGCTGGAAAGCGATCAGCACCCGTCTGAATCAGTTACACGAACGCTGGCAGGAAGAGAAAGCAGGTCACTAACCCTGGCTTATGTGAGGAAGCGATGATTATCTATTTACACGGTTTTGACTCTAACAGTCCGGGTAACCACGAGAAAGTCTTACAATTGCAGTTTATTGACCCGGATGTACGCTTGATAAGCTACAGTACGCGGCATCCGAAACATGATATGCAGCATCTGCTTAAAGAAGTGGACAAAATGTTGCAACTGAACGTTGACGAGCGTCCGCTAATTTGCGGCGTTGGCCTGGGCGGATACTGGGCGGAACGGATTGGTTTTCTTTGCGATATCCGCCAGGTGATCTTCAACCCTAATTTGTTCCCTTATGAGAACATGGAAGGCAAGATTGATCGCCCGGAAGAGTATGCCGATATTGCCACTAAGTGTGTGACCAACTTCCGCGAGAAGAATCGCGATCGTTGTCTGGTTATTTTGTCGCGTAATGATGAAGCACTTAACAGCCAGCGGACATCTGAAGAGCTGCATCATTATTACGAGATTGTCTGGGACGAAGAGCAGACGCACAAATTCAAGAATATCTCCCCGCATTTACAGCGCATTAAAGCGTTCAAAACCCTCGGGTAAATGCCCTCGTCGCATCAGGTAACCTTGCCGGTACCTGATGCGCTCCGGATTCTGTGGGTCGGATAAGGCGTTCACGCCGCATCCGACATTCGAGCATCAATGCCTGATGCGCCTCTTATCAGGACGACCAAACGCCCTCGATATACGCTTCACCCTATATCGCCCTTCCGGACTTGCTCAAATAATAAACAATAAACTCTGTTTTTTGATCTCACCCGGTAAAGTCGCCTATCTTTTCAGCAACAAAACTTGATTAACATCAATTTTGGTATGACCAATGTACCATTCATGTTATTCTCAATAGCGAAGAACATTTTCATTGCTGTAACCTGTTGTTAATTAAGAGCTATGTTAATAACCATTAATTAACAATTGGTTAATAAATTTAAGGGGGTCACGTTGACTACGCCATTGAAAAAGATTGTGATTGTCGGCGGCGGTGCTGGTGGGCTGGAAATGGCAACACAGCTGGGGCATAAGCTGGGACGCAAGAAAAAAGCCAAAATTACGCTGGTCGATCGTAACCACAGCCATCTGTGGAAACCGCTGCTGCACGAAGTGGCGACTGGCTCGCTTGATGAAGGCGTCGATGCGTTGAGCTATCTGGCCCATGCGCGCAATCATGGTTTCCAGTTCCAGCTGGGTTCCGTCATTGATATTGATCGTGAAGCGAAAACAATCACTATTGCAGAACTGCGCGATGAGAAAGGTGAACTGCTGGTTCCGGAACGTAAAATCGCCTATGACACCCTGGTAATGGCGCTGGGTAGCACCTCTAACGATTTCAATACGCCAGGTGTCAAAGAGAACTGCATTTTCCTCGATAACCCGCACCAGGCGCGTCGCTTTCACCAGGAGATGCTGAATCTCTTCCTGAAATACTCCGCCAACCTGGGCGCAAATGGCAAAGTGAACATTGCGATTGTCGGCGGCGGCGCGACGGGTGTAGAACTCTCCGCTGAATTGCACAACGCGGTCAAGCAACTGCACAGCTACGGTTACAAAGGCCTGACCAACGAAGCCCTGAACGTAACGCTGGTAGAAGCGGGAGAACGTATTTTGCCTGCATTACCGCCACGTATCTCTGCTGCGGCCCACAACGAGCTAACGAAACTTGGCGTTCGCGTGCTGACGCAAACCATGGTCACCAGTGCTGATAAAGGCGGCCTGCACACTAAAGATGGCGAATATATTGAGGCTGATCTGATGGTGTGGGCAGCCGGGATCAAAGCGCCAGACTTCCTGAAAGATATCGGTGGTCTTGAAACTAACCGTATCAACCAGCTGGTGGTGGAACCGACGCTGCAAACCACTCGCGATCCAGACATTTACGCTATTGGCGACTGCGCGTCATGCCCGCGTCCGGAAGGGGGCTTTGTTCCGCCGCGTGCTCAGGCTGCACACCAGATGGCGACTTGCGCAATGAACAACATTCTGGCGCAGATGAATGGTAAGCCGCTGAAAAATTATCAGTATAAAGATCATGGTTCGCTGGTATCGCTGTCGAACTTCTCCACCGTTGGTAGCCTGATGGGTAACCTGACGCGCGGCTCAATGATGATTGAAGGACGAATTGCGCGCTTTGTATATATCTCGCTATACCGAATGCATCAGATTGCGCTGCATGGTTACTTTAAAACCGGATTAATGATGCTGGTGGGGAGTATTAACCGCGTTATCCGTCCGCGTTTGAAGTTGCATTAATCGACGTACACTGGCGGATGTGGCATAAACGCCTTATCCGCCCTTGAGGAACAGCGCGATCGGCAGCCGCGTCGCATCAGGCATTCCTTCAGACTCCTCCGAATCCTTAAGTATTTCCAGCCATTCCCGCGCTTTTCATCTTCTGTCTGATAGCTGCTTTTCTCCTTCGCTTGCATGATTGGCATAACTGCAAAGAAGGAGGTGTTCCCGTGAATAAATCAATGTTGGCGGGTATCGGGATTGGTGTCGCAGCTGCGCTGGGCGTAGCGGCAGTGGCCAGTCTGAACGTGTTTGAACGTGGCCCGCAATACGCTCAGGTTGTTTCTGCAACCCCAATCAAGGAAACGGTTAAAACACCGCGTCAGGAGTGTCGCAACGTCACAGTGACCCATCGTCGACCGGTGCAGGATGAAAATCGCATTACCGGGTCGGTGCTCGGCGCTGTTGCTGGCGGCGTGATAGGGCATCAGTTTGGCGGTGGTCGCGGTAAAGATGTCGCCACTGTTGTGGGGGCGCTGGGTGGTGGATATGCCGGTAACCAGATCCAGGGCTCTCTCCAGGAAAGCGATACTTACACGACTACGCAACAGCGTTGTAAAACGGTGTATGACAAGTCAGAAAAAATGCTCGGTTATGATGTGACCTATAAGATTGGCGATCAGCAGGGCAAAATCCGCATGGACCGCGATCCGGGTACGCAGATCCCGCTAGATAGTAATGGGCAACTGATTTTGAATAACAAAGTATAACAAGGCTGTACTCTGCAATTTGGCCCCTCATTCGCTCAGGCTGAGGGGCTTTTTTTGCGACTTATTTCACCAGTTCGGGCCATAAACGCAAAGTCGTTCCGGCAATCTGCATTAGTTTTTCCAGCGATGCACCTTCGCGTGCGCTGATCGACATCCCCTGAATAATACAATTAAGGAATTCTGCCAGATGTGTCACGTCACAGTGGGTCGGGATTTCCCCGCGCGCTTGTCGTTGACATAAAAACTGCTGCAAAGTGCGCTCTTGCATCGCATGGCGTGATTTCAACGTATTGGCGATATCTCCTGAATCTGGGGAGAGGGTGGTGCAGTTGTTGATCATGAAGCAGCCTGCCGGGGTGTCTTTGCTGGTAAAGCAGTTGGCGATGGCAGCAAAATAGTCAGCCAGCGCAGACTCCACGCTTTTCTCTTCACAAAACAGCTGTGCTTCATGCTTAGCGGCAAAACGATCGATATAGCGGTCGAGAACGGCACGAAATAACCCCTCTTTGTTGGTAAATTCTGCGTATAGCGTGGGCGCTTTGGCTCCGGTCGCTTCGACGAGGTCCGCAAGAGAAGTCGCTTCATAACCGTGTTGCCAGAACAATTTCATGGCCTTATCAAGCGCGGCATCCCTGTCGAACACTTTTGGGCGGCCACGGCTTTTTTTTACACATTGTGTTGAGTCAGTTGCCATGATGCCGTTGTACCTGGTGACTGTGAATGAAAGGTTATTATAAAAATAATCACCTCCGTTCACCAGTCCAGATCCCATAAAAATAATTGCTTTCTATTTAACTGAAATTTAAAGATTTTTAAATTAATTAATGATTGTTATAAAAAATATCTTGTATGTGATCCAGATCACATCTATCATTTAGTTATCGATCGTTAAGTAATTGCTTGCGACGTCATTCATCTGCATAAGGCCACTATTATGAAAAACGTAAAAACCCTCATCGCTGCGGCGATTTTAAGCTCCATGTCATTTGCCAGCTTTGCGGCTGTCGAAGTTCAGTCAACGCCAGAAGGCCAACAAAAAGTCGGTACAATCAGTGCTAACGCGGGGACAAATCTGGGATCGCTGGAAGAGCAGCTGGCGCAAAAAGCGGATGAGATGGGCGCAAAATCTTTCCGTATTACTTCTGTAACCGGTCCGAATACCCTCCATGGAACAGCAGTAATTTATAAATAAGCATTAACCCTCATTAATGCCTGCTACTGCTGATTTTTTCCCCGCGACATGCCGTGTCGCGGGGATTTTTTTTATCCAGGATTTACAGAGTTTGTGGGCTCACTTGATGACGGCGGACATCCACCGGCATCCCGGAACGGACATCCATCACATGTTGCATCACTTCAGCGTCAGTTTGTGCTGCATCTTTAAATGATTGCATTGCGCTATTCAGCGTAATTGGCAGCAGCTGCGGATCGTCATCAATCTTCTCTGACAGCGGCTGATGTACTTCAACCAGACGCGCACCGTTTGGTTCGGCAGAGACTTTTATCGGAGTGTTGATGATATTCACTTTGGTGCCTGGGGTGACCTGGCTAAAGAGTGTTTTGATATCGTCATCCCGCAGACGAATACAGCCAGAACTTACCCGCATGCCAATGCCGAAATCGGCGTTCGTACCGTGAAGCAAATAAACGCCGCCATAGGCCGCCAGACGAATCGCATGATGGCCCATTGGGTTATCCGGTCCAGCCGGCACTACCGCAGGCAACTCAATTCCCTGTGCTTTATAACGGGCGCGGATGTTTGCCGTTGGCGTCCAGGTTGGGTTTGCACGTTTGTCTGAAACGGTGGTCACCATTGTCGGTGTCAGCGTGTCACCACCTAACTGACCAATACCTATTGGATACACGGTTACCGAATTTTTACCCGGCGGGTAGTAATAGAGACGCAGCTCCGCAATATTGATCACAATGCCTTCGCGCGGCGCATCTGGAAGTAGGGTTTGCAACGGGATCGTTAACACGCTACCCGCGCGCGGTACGTAAGGATCAACGCCAGGGTTAGCCTGTAACAGAGCGAGAAAGCCGACGTTATATTTTTTGGCGATGGCTTCCAGAGAACCACCGTCATTTTCCACCACATGAAATTTGTTTTCGCCAACCAGACGACTGCCCGCTGGCGGCAGCGGCCAGGTGTTGGCTTTTGCCGGTAGCGCCAGCGCCACGGCAGCGGCGAACGTAAAAAACGTTAGCCAGCGAGAAAAACGCGTTTTGATCATCACCAAAAATCCATAATAAATATAAGGTTATTGTAATAAACAGATAAGCCTGAATTATGGATGGTGACAGTGTCGGATAGTGCAGGGAAGTGCAAAGAATTTGTAAATGTTGCAGATGGGGGCGCAGAAACGCCCCCGATTTACCATTAAGCGATCGCGTTCTCTTCCAGTTCACGCATAAACTGGCGTACCCATTCGATACGCGTTTTCCGCTCACTCAAATCCTGAATAAATTTCAGGCGCGTCGGACCATCAAGGCGGTAATGCTGCGGCTGTTTTTGCAGCAAACCAATCAACCAGGCCGGATTAACGTGATTCTTCTCGGCAAATTCGATCACCCCGCCTTTCTCATTACCTTCCAGCTTCCTGATCCCCAGTTTCTGCGCTTGCTGGCGCAGACGGGCAACATCCAGCAGGGTACGCGCCGGATCCGGCAGCAGGCCGAAGCGATCGATAAGCTCGACTTTGATCTCTTCCAGTTCGTTTTCCGTTTTGGCGCTGGCAATACGTTTGTAGAACGACAGACGCGTGTTCACGTCAGGGATGAAATCATCTGGCAATAGCGACGGCATCCGCAGCTCGACTTCTGTTTGCTGGCTGGTGAGATCTTCCAGCGACGGCTCGCGTCCGGCTTTCAGTGCATCGACGGCGTTTTCCAGCAACTCCATATACAGCGAGAAACCGATGGTTTCCATTGAGCCGCTTTGTTCTTCGCCAAGCAGTTCACCCGCGCCGCGAATCTCCAGATCGTGCGTTGCCAGCGCAAAACCTGCCCCGAGATCTTCCAGCGAGGCAATCGCTTCAAGACGTTTTTGTGCATCGGTAGTCATCGCTTTTGGATGCGGTGTCAGCAACCATGCATATGCCTGATGATGCGAACGTCCGACGCGACCGCGTAACTGGTGCAGCTGCGCCAGACCGAAGTGATCCGCACGTTCAATGATAATGGTGTTGGCTGTCGGGATGTCGATCCCGGTTTCGATAATGGTGGTACAAACCAGCACGTTGAAACGTTGATGATGGAAATCATTCATCACCCGTTCCAGTTCGCGCTCGCGCATCTGCCCGTGACCGATGGCAATCCGTGCTTCAGGCACCAGTTCTGCCAGCCGTTCGGCAGCTTTCTGGATGTTTTCCACATCATTGTAGAGATAATAAACCTGCCCCCCGCGCAAAATTTCACGCAGGATCGCCTCCCGGACCACCAGGCTGTCATACTCACGGACAAAGGTTTTAACTGCCAGACGACGGGCGGGCGGCGTGGCGATAATCGACAGGTCACGCATTCCGCTCATTGCCATATTCAGCGTGCGTGGGATCGGCGTTGCAGTAAGCGTCAGAATATCCACGTTCGCGCGCATCGCTTTAATGCGCTCTTTATGACGCACCCCGAAGCGGTGTTCTTCATCGACAATCAGCAGGCCTAAATCTTTAAACTTGACGTCACTTTGCAGCAGTTTGTGCGTACCGATCAGAATATCGATTTTCCCTTCCGCCACTTCCGCAAGGATTTGCGTCTGCTCTTTGGCGCTGCGGAAACGGGAGATCATTTCGATACGTACCGGCCAGTTGGCGAAACGGTCGCGGAAGTTGTCGTAATGCTGCTGCGCGAGAAGGGTGGTAGGCACCAACACCGCCACCTGCTTGTGGTTATCTACTGCCAGGAAAGCGGCGCGCATCGCCACTTCTGTTTTACCAAAGCCAACATCGCCGCACACCAGACGATCCATTGCCAGCGGCTGACACATGTCGCTAAGTACCGCATTAATGGCCTGCGCCTGATCCGGCGTGGTTTCAAACGGGAAGCTGTCGCAGAACAACTGATACTGCTCACGATCGTGTTTAAACGCGAAGCCCTCTTTGGCGGCGCGTTGCGCGTAGATATCCAGCAATTCCGCCGCCACATCACGCACTTTTTCCGCCGCTTTCTGCCGCGCGCGTGACCACGCATCGCCGCCAAGTTTATGCAGCGGGGCGTTTTCTTCCGCGCCACCTGCGTAACGGCTAATCAGATGCAGTGACGACACCGGAACATACAGTTTGGCGTCGTTGGCATAGGTGAGCATCAAATACTCGCCAGTAATGCCGCCCGCTTCGAGCGTGGTCATTCCGGCATAGCGCCCGACACCGTGCTCCAGATGGACCACCGGCTGACCAATATGCAGCTCCGCAAGGTTACGGATCAGTGTATCGGGGTTGATGGTGCGGCGAGAATCCTGACGACGGCGGGCAACACGTTCACCGAGCAGATCGCTTTCGCAGATCAGCGCCAGATTACGCACCTTATCGACAAAACCATGTTCGGCAGCGCCAATCATCAGATAACGCCCACGGTCGCTGGCTTCATCAAGACGCATAATGCGTTGCGGAGCAATTTTAATTCGTGCGAGCAGTTCACCCAGCGCTTCACGGCGACCTTCACTTTCTACCGAGAACACCACCGGACCGTCGAAAGTCTCGAGGAACTTACGCAGCGCATCCAGCGGCGCTTTTTGTTGTGCCTGAACGGCCAGGTCTGGCAGTTTCTGGAAACCTAAATTGGCATTCGCGGCTTTTGTCGGTAAATGTTCAGTTTTTAGCTGCACCCGGGGCCAGTTTTTCAGCTCTGAGAAGAGCTCGTCCACCCGCAGCCAGAGCGATTGTGGTGGCAACAGCGGGCGCATCGGATCGACGCCGCGATTCTCAAAACGCGCCAGCGTGTCAGCCTGGAAACGTTCGGCACTGGTTTCCAGATCGCCAGTATTCACGAGCAAGGTATTGGCAGGGAAATAACTGAACAGCGGCGGCAGTGGTTCGCTGAAGAACAATGGCTGCCAGTACTCGATCCCGGCAGGTAATGTGCCTTTACTCACTTGCTGGTAAATATGTTCCGGATCGCGCTTCACTTCGAAGGTATCGCGCCACTGGCTGCGGAACAGTTCAATTGCCGCTTTATCGGTCGGAAATTCGTGCGCGGGCAGCAGATTGGTCGCTTCTACTTCCTCCAGCGTGCGCTGGCTGTCGACGTCAAACACCCGCAGGCTGTCGATTTCATCATCAAAGAAATCAAGACGATAAGGCAGCTCACTCCCCATCGGGAAGAGATCCAGCAACGCGCCGCGCGTGGCGTATTCGCCGTGCTCCATCACCTGGTCAACATGGCGATAACCGGCGCTGTCCAGTTGGGTTCGTAATGCATCTCGTGACAGGCGCTGACCTTTTTTCATCACCAGCGCATGACCGTGGAGAAAACTGTGTGGGCAAACGCGCTGCATAAGCGTATTCACCGGAACAATCAGTACGCCACGCTGCATCGTCGGTAGCTGGTAAAGGGTGGAAAGGCGCGAGGAGATAATGTCCTGATGAGGCGAAAAACTGTCGTAGGGAAGAGTTTCCCAGTCCGCCAGATTCATCACCATCTGATCGGTGAACTGACTGATTTCATCATGCAAACGCAGAGCATTTTGCATATCTGGTGCAATGAGTACCACCGGACCGGCGTGACGTTCGGCAATTTCCGCTACCAGCGTTGCACAGGCTGCGCCGGTTAACTCGCCCAGCAGACGCTGCTCACCCGCTTTGACGGGCAGCGTATAACGATATTGTTCAGGCATAACGGTTGTCAGATTCTCGTTAGGATATGCCTCAACATATGGGGGCATATCTCTGATAAGCAATGCTGTTCATTATCCGTAATCGACATGGTTTAGCAAATTGAATCGCCCCGGCTGGGGCGATGGCTTAGCGGGAGTAACTGACGGCAGCGGGCAGTGAAGGCGGGGAGAACAACAGATCGCTGAATGCACGCTGTGAAAGTTTTCTTACCAGCAAGCCCGCAACAGTACAGATGAACAAACTGACAAAGGGATAAACCAGCAGGAGTGTCAGTTCGACTTGCGGCGACCAGCGTGCTGCGTTCATTTGCGCAAGCAGAGTTAAGCTGAATATTTCAACCAGAATGCGATGGGTGGTGTAGATAGCAATGGTGTTGGAGCCAATCACATTCAGCAGGCTGGTGGAGCGCATACCAAATCGTTGCTCGTATTGATAAAACAGCTTCATGATCACCACAATCGATACCAGCGACAACAGCAGCGAGATAGTAAACAACCAGGCACCGACCGCCAGAACGGTAAGCAAAGAAGCCATCAGCAGATGGCGGCGCAACGGCACCTCTTTAACACAGGTCATTATTGTTGCGCCAAACCATGCGCCAAGGCTGTAATAAGGCAAATTGCGGATCACACTGTTCATTCCCCACCACGGCGTGGGAACGAAATTAACCGCCACACTCAACAGTACAAACAAGGCGAATAGTGGCAGCGCCAGACGGCTAAAAATTTTACATACCACGAAATAGACAATTAACGCATACAGATACCACAAGCTGGTGCTGGCGGTGATCATCCCGTGCAGGAACTCACCGGTGGAATCGGCATAAGCGGCATTGGAGGCATTGCTTAAATCGCGCTCAGGTGCCAGCCACTGGTTCAGCGCACTTAACGCCAGCCACTGCACCACGCCCCAAAGCGCCAGCACCCAGAAGATGTTCCAGATCCGTTTATCGAGACAATTTCCCCACGGTACGCTGTCGATATAGCGGCGAATCAAATAGCCGGAAATAAAGAAAAAAACCGGCATACGAAAGGGGGCAAGGTAAAGATTGAAATAGATCCAGCATTTGCTCAGGACTTCCGATAACGGATGCTGAAAAGTGGTCAGATGCGGATAAAAGGTAATGACCGAGTGATAAATCACCACCAGACAAATACATAACCCTTTGATCTGGTTAATCCATAGCTCTTTTTGTTTCATCAGGACAACACGCTCTTTTTTAATTTACATGCGGTTGATCCTGCGGGTTATGACCCGAGGTGTAATGGGTATCTGTCTGTATTGGATGATTTTTCAGATTAAGATCAGGCGGCAAGATTGATGATAAAACATGGCAATTTAGCCGATTGATTTACGGGGGCTTTTCAGATTAGCCCTGACGATCACTTACAGTTCAGACGTTTACCCATCTTGCTTTCGCTTATATACTCGTGTCTTTGCTACAGCAACCAGACGGATTTCATGTACCAACCTGTCGCTCTATTTATTGGCCTGCGTTACATGCGTGGGCGTGCAGCGGATCGCTTCGGTCGTTTCGTCTCCTGGCTTTCTACCATCGGCATTACCCTCGGGGTGATGGCGCTGGTCACAGTATTGTCAGTGATGAACGGCTTTGAGCGCGAGCTGCAAAACAACATCCTTGGCCTGATGCCACAGGCAATTCTCTCTTCTGAGCATGGCTCTCTTAACCCGCAGCAACTCCCGGAAACGGCAGTCAAACTGGACGGCGTTAATCGCGTCGCACCTATTACTACCGGTGATGTGGTACTGCAAAGCGCGCGCAGCGTGGCGGTCGGGGTGATGCTCGGTATCGACCCGGCGCAAAAAGATCCACTAACGCCGTATCTGGTCAATGTGAAACAAACTGACCTCGAGCCGGGGAAATATAATGTCATCCTCGGCGAACAACTTGCCTCACAGCTAGGCGTTAATCGCGGTGATCAAATCCGCATGATGGTACCATCTGCCAGCCAGTTCACGCCGATGGGGCGTATTCCAAGTCAGCGCCTGTTCAATGTGATTGGCACTTTCGCCGCCAACAGTGAAGTCGATGGCAATGAAATGCTGGTGAATATTGAGGATGCCTCGCGTCTGATGCGTTATCCGGCAGGCAATATTACCGGCTGGCGTTTGTGGCTGGATGAGCCGCTGAAAGTCGACTCATTAAGTCAGCAAAAACTGCCTGAAGGCAGCAAATGGCAGGACTGGCGTGATCGTAAAGGCGAGTTGTTCCAGGCCGTACGCATGGAAAAAAATATGATGGGTTTACTGCTGAGCCTGATTGTCGCCGTTGCGGCGTTTAACATTATTACCTCACTAGGGCTGATGGTAATGGAGAAGCAGGGCGAAGTAGCGATCCTGCAAACGCAAGGCTTAACTCCGCGACAAATCATGATGGTCTTTATGGTGCAAGGGGCCAGCGCCGGGATTATCGGTGCGATCCTCGGAGCGGCGCTTGGCGCCCTGCTTGCCAGCCAGTTAAATAATCTGATGCCGATAATCGGCGTCCTGCTTGATGGCGCGGCGCTGCCGGTCGCTATCGAACCTTTACAGGTCATTGTTATTGCGCTGGTGGCGATGGCTATCGCGCTGCTGTCTACGCTTTACCCTTCATGGCGCGCTGCCGCCACTCAACCCGCTGAGGCTTTACGTTATGAATAAGATCCTGTTGCAATGCGACAACCTGTGCAAACGCTATCAGGAAGGCAGTGTGCAAACCGATGTGCTGCACAATGTCAGTTTCAGCGTCGGCGAAGGTGAAATGATGGCGATCGTCGGTAGCTCTGGTTCCGGTAAAAGCACCTTGCTGCACTTGTTGGGCGGGCTGGATACGCCAACCTCCGGCGATGTGATCTTTAACGGTCAACCGATGAGCAAACTGTCTTCGGCGGCGAAAGCAGAGCTGCGCAACCAGAAGCTGGGCTTTATTTATCAGTTTCACCACCTGCTGCCGGATTTTACCGCCCTGGAAAACGTGGCTATGCCGCTGCTGATTGGCAAGAAAAAGCCCGCTGAAATCAACAGCCGTGCACTTGAGATGTTAAAAGCGGTGGGGCTGGATCATCGTGCGAATCACCGCCCATCTGAACTTTCTGGCGGCGAACGCCAGCGTGTGGCGATTGCCCGTGCGCTGGTGAATAACCCGCGCCTGGTACTGGCGGATGAACCTACCGGTAACCTCGATGCGCGTAACGCCGACAGCATCTTCCAGTTGCTTGGGGAATTGAATCGCTTGCAGGGCACCGCCTTCCTGGTGGTTACTCACGACCTGCAACTGGCGAAACGTATGAGCCGCCAGTTAGAAATGCGTGATGGTCGTCTGACGGCGGAACTGAGCCTGATGGGGGCGGAGTAATGGCGATGCCTTTATCGTTATTAATTGGCCTGCGTTTTAGTCGCGGACGGCGGCGCGGCGGCATGGTGTCGCTGATCTCCGTTATTTCTACCATTGGCATTGCCCTCGGCGTGGCGGTATTGATCGTCGGCTTAAGCGCGATGAACGGCTTTGAACGCGAACTGAACAACCGTATTCTGGCGGTGGTGCCGCATGGTGAAATCGAGGCGGTGGATCAGCCGTGGACTAACTGGCAGGAAGCACTGGATCACGTGCAAAAAGTGCCGGGTATTGCCGCTGCCGCGCCGTATATCAATTTCACCGGGCTGGTGGAAAGTGGCGCGAATCTTCGCGCAATCCAGGTGAAGGGCGTTAACCCGCAACAGGAACAGCGTCTGAGCGCATTACCCTCGTTTGTCCAGGGCGATGCGTGGCGCAATTTTAAAGCGGGCGAACAGCAAATTATCATCGGCAAAGGCGTGGCGGATGCGCTGAAAGTGAAGCAGGGGGATTGGGTGTCGATTATGATCCCCAACTCGAATCCCGAGCATAAACTGATGCAGCCAAAACGTGTGCGTTTGCACGTTGCCGGTATTTTGCAGTTGAGTGGTCAACTCGATCACAGTTTTGCCATGATCCCGCTGGCGGATGCCCAACAATATCTTGATATGGGTTCCAGCGTGTCAGGTATTGCCCTTAAAATGACGGATGTTTTCAACGCCAATAAGCTGGTACGCGATGCGGGTGAAGTGACCAACAGCTATGTTTATATTAAAAGTTGGATTGGTACTTACGGCTATATGTATCGCGATATCCAGATGATCCGCGCCATTATGTATCTGGCGATGGTACTGGTGATTGGCGTGGCCTGTTTCAACATCGTCTCCACCTTAGTGATGGCGGTGAAAGACAAGAGTGGCGATATCGCAGTATTAAGAACGCTGGGGGCGAAAGATGGTTTAATTCGCGCCATCTTTGTCTGGTATGGATTGCTGGCAGGGCTGTTCGGCAGCCTGTGTGGGGTGATTATCGGTGTGGTGGTTTCACTGCAACTTACCCCGATTATTGAGTGGATTGAAAAGTTGATCGGTCATCAGTTCCTCTCCAGCGATATCTATTTTATTGATTTCCTGCCATCGGAATTGCACTGGCTGGACGTCTTCTACGTACTGGTCACAGCATTGTTGCTGAGTCTTTTGGCAAGTTGGTATCCGGCGCGGCGCGCCAGTAATATTGACCCTGCGCGAGTCCTTAGCGGCCAGTAAAGGCAGTACATTAAAACAAGGAGCGGCAATGTATTACGGGTTTGATATTGGTGGAACAAAAATTGCGCTTGGCGTGTTTGATAGCGGTCGGCAGTTGCAGTGGGAAAAGCGGGTGCCGACACCGCGTGACAGCTATGACGCATTTTTAGATGCAGTGTGTGAGCTGGTAGCTGAAGCTGACCAACGTTTTGGCTGTAAAGGTTCTGTCGGCATCGGTATTCCGGGAATGCCGGAAACAGAAGATGGTACGCTGTATGCCGCCAATGTCCCCGCTGCCAGCGGTAAACCGCTGCGTGCCGACCTGAGCGCACGTCTTGATCGCGATGTACGCCTTGATAACGATGCCAACTGTTTTGCCCTTTCAGAAGCCTGGGATGATGAATTTACTCAATATCCACTGGTGATGGGGTTGATTCTCGGCACCGGCGTTGGCGGCGGGCTGATTTTCAACGGCAAACCGATTACCGGTAAAAGCTACATTACCGGCGAGTTTGGCCATATGCGTCTGCCGGTTGATGCGTTAACCATGATGGGGTTGGATTTCCCGTTACGCCGCTGCGGCTGTGGTCAGCATGGCTGCATTGAAAATTATCTGTCTGGTCGCGGTTTTGCGTGGCTGTATCAACACTATTATCATCAACCGTTGCAGGCTCCCGAAATTATTGCGCTTTATGATCAAGGCGATGAGCAGGCAAGGGCGCACGTTGAGCGTTATCTGGATTTATTAGCGGTTTGTCTGGGAAATATCCTGACCATTGTTGACCCTGACCTGGTCGTCATTGGTGGTGGCTTATCGAATTTCCCGGCAATCACAACGCAACTGGCGGACAGGCTGCCTCGTCATCTCTTACCTGTAGCTCGTGTTCCGCGCATTGAACGCGCGCGCCACGGTGATGCGGGAGGAATGCGTGGTGCGGCCTTCCTACATCTAACCGATTAAACAACAGAGGTTGCTATGCTGTCGCGTCGGGGTCATCGGTTAAGTCGTTTTCGTAAAAATAAACGCCGCCTGCGCGAGCGTTTGCGTCAGCGTATTTTTTTCAGAGATAAAGTGGTGCCGGAAGCAATGGAAAAACCAAGAGTACTCGTACTGACAGGGGCAGGGATTTCTGCGGAATCAGGTATTCGTACCTTTCGCGCCGCAGATGGCCTGTGGGAAGAACATCGGGTTGAAGATGTGGCAACGCCGGAAGGTTTCGATCGCGATCCTGAACTGGTGCAAGCGTTTTATAACGCCCGTCGTCGACAGCTGCAGCAGCCAGAAATTCAGCCTAACGCCGCGCATCTTGCGCTGGCTAAACTGCAAGACGCCCTCGGCGATCGCTTTTTGCTGGTAACGCAGAATATAGACAACCTGCATGAACGCGCAGGTAATACCAATGTCATTCATATGCATGGGGAATTGCTGAAAGTTCGTTGTTCGCAAAGTGGTCAGGTTCTCGACTGGACCGGAGACGTTACGCCAGAAGATAAATGCCATTGTTGCCAGTTCCCGGCACCCTTGCGCCCGCACGTCGTTTGGTTTGGCGAAATGCCACTCGGCATGGATGAAATTTATATGGCGTTGTCGATGGCTGATATTTTCATTGCCATTGGTACTTCCGGGCATGTTTATCCGGCGGCTGGGTTTGTTCACGAAGCGAAACTGCATGGCGCGCACACCGTGGAACTGAATCTCGAACCAAGTCAGGTCGGTAATGAATTTGCCGAGAAATATTACGGCCCGGCAAGCCAGGTGGTGCCTGAGTTTGTTGAAAAGTTGCTGAAGGGATTATAAAGCAGGAAGCATTGCCTGATGCGCTACGCTTATCAGGCCTACAAGGGGACGCAATTAATTGAATTTGCGGGTTTTGTGGGCCGGATAAGGCGTTCGCGCCCCATCCGGCATAATACACGCGCACTTTTCCGGCCTCTTTTATCGTTTACTCGTCAATAACAATGCGGCAATAAACGTACAGACACCAATTAGCCCTGCCCAGAGTGGCGATATTCTGGTAATCGCAAAGCTATTATCGATATACAAACATAAAGCCTGATAACCCATATTGGCAATAGTCATCGCCACTGCAAATTTTAACGCATAAATAAAACGAGTCGTGTAGCAAAAGATCCAGGAAAATAAGATAAACGTCGCAGCCCAGGCGATAAAACCTAATGTGTTGGTGCTGCCGGGGGGAGCATTTTCATGCTGTTGTCCTGGATGCGGATAATACGTCAGTGGCGGCGTCGGTTGTTTTAATATCTGTGCTTGTAGAACAGCCAATGCATTATTGATTCCCTGATACCAGAGATCTGCATTTAAATAAGCCAGCGTGTGATTTTCTATCAGAAGGCCGAGATGTTTATCGTCCAGACCATTTTCAACCTGGCCGTTGGTGATCATAATTAACCGTGGTTCGCGGGTAGTAAATAGTAACAGAACACTTCCTTTTACATTACTCAATGAAGATGACGCATGCGCCAGCATCGCTTTACCATTTTGTCTGAGACTGGCTTCATTATTAATGTCGGGTAAAATCACAATAAACGGTGCAATTCCCGTTTGTTGGCGAAAAAGCTCGGCTTTACGTGCGATCTCTTCAGCATCCGGTACAGTACCGGTAACATCCGTAAAAAGTGTCTTCATTATTGGAATCAATGGTTTACTGGTTGCTACCAGAGGCAGGAGTATCAGTAAACTGAGCAGTATAATGAATTTTTTTATGGGCGGGACTTCCGTTTCCTGCGAGATTTTTTGGTGGAGGGGAGCGTGATTATCAGACCGACACTACCGAAAATAATGCCTGCTATGCCAACAAAGCCCCATTTAAAAAAATTAACCCAGGGATTGTTTATTTCGGCTTGTTCTGGATGCCCTGGCGGATAATAGACATTGACTCTGTCACCTTCGCTATCTTCATAAAAATCACTACCGATATTCGAATTGAAAATTAGCGTGTAATCTGGCGTAGGGCGAAAGGCAACCACTGGATACCAGGAACCATTATCATCGACGTCGTTTGAGTGATTGTTGTACCAAACGGCATCAACAATGATTCCTTCTGTATGAACCGCGCTTTTGGTAAAAGTAAAATGGTAATAAAAGATGATTGCAGAAATAACGAGCAATATCAGACCGATACCGAGAAAAGCGCGGGATAAAACTTTACTGTCCTGACTCATTAGCCACATCCTTGCTAACTAAAAAACGGGCGGTAATACCACCGCCCGTTTGCTGAATTAACGTCCTGCTTTCAGCTTCTGATAATACTCTTCATAAATGCTGCTGGCTGCGCCAACGTCATTCTGCCATTCACCATTTTTAATGGTTTCAGCATCCGGGTAGAGCGTTTTATCGTTCGCCACTTCCGGGCTTAACAGCTTACGCGCCGCAAGGTTTGGCGTTGGATAACCGATAGTTTCGGCAACCTGTTTTGCCACATCCGGGCGCAGCAGGAAGTTGATCAATTTCAGCGCGCCTTCTTTGTTTTTGGCATTTGCCGGGATCGCCAGGCTGTCCATCCAGAAAATGCCGCCTTCTTTCGGCCACACCACGTCAATTGGCGTACCCGCCTGGCGTGCAACGAAAGCAGAGCCGTTCCAGATCATGCCGAGGTTAACTTCGCCTTCCATGTACGGGTTAGCCGGGTTATCGGAGTTAAACGCTGCGACGTTTGGCATCAGTTTTTTCAGCTCGTTATATGCAGCTTCAATCTCTTTCGGATCGGTAGTGTTACCGGAGTAGCCCAGTTTGCGCAGCGCCATCTGGAACACTTCACGGGCATCGTCGGTCAGCAGCAGGCTACCTTTGTACTCAGGCTTCCACAGATCGGCCCAGCTGGTAACGGATTTCGGATCTACCGCATCACCGTTAACGCCAATCGCCGTCGCCCCCCAGATATACGGAATGGAGTAGTCGTTATTCGGGTCAAACGGCTTGTTGAGCATGTCTGGATCGAGGTTGCTGAAATTGCTTAACTTCGACTTGTCGATCTTCTGGATCATCCCTTCTTTACGCATTTTATCGACGTAATAGGTTGAAGGAACCACCAGGTCGTAGGCACCGTCTTTGTACGTTTTCAACTTGGCGTACATGGTTTCGTTCGACTCGTAAGTCGAATAGATAACCTTAATACCGGTTTCTTTGGTGAACTGTTCAAGCAGTCCTGGCGGCACGTACTCGGTCCAGTTGTAGAAATACAGCGTATTGTTGTCATCGGCGTGAGCGGCGCTCATGCCCAGTGCCAGAGCACCCGCCGCGAGCAGGTGGCGTGACCATTTTTTCATTTAACGTCCCCTGTGTTACCTTTCGTTTTATCACGAGCAATAAGCTGGCTGGCAATTACCATCACCAGCGACAGCACCAGTAATATGGTTGCCAGCGCGTTAACTTCCGGCGATACGCCGACTTTGACCATCGAATAAATTTTTAACGGCAGAATTTCATAGCTTGGTCCGGTGACGAACGAAGAAACTACTACATCGTCCATCGACAGGGTAAAGCTTAACACCCAGCCCGCCGCCACCGCAGGCATTGCCAGTGGCAGAATGATTTTTCGCAGAATGGTAAATTCACTGGCACCGAGATCTTTCGCCGCTTCCAGCATCCGCACGTCAAAACCTTTCAGGCGCGAATACACCGTCACCACCACAAACGGCAGGCAGAAGGTGATATGCGAGAACAGCAGCGACCAGAAGCCAAGCTGAATACCCAGCAGCATAAACAGCACCAGCAGAGAAATCGCCATCACGATATCTGGTGACATCATCACCACAAACAGCATTCCGCTAACGAACGGCTTACCACGAAAGCGATAACGGTACAGCGCAACTGCCGTCAGTGAACCGATAAGCGTAGCAAATGTCGCCGAAAACACCGCCATTGTTAGTGAATGCTGCGCTGCCTGTAACAGGCTGTCGTTGTTCATCAGCAGGCTATACCATTTGGTGGTAAAACCCTGCCAGTTGATGCCAAAGCGCGAGCTGTTAAAGGAGTTCACAATCAAAATAATGATTGGGATATACAGGTACGCGTAGATAGCGGTCATAAAACCGCCGCGAAGCAGTCGACCGATCATTCGAGTTCCACCTTTTTATTCATAAGGCGGGGCACTTTCAGGATTTTGAATTTATTCAATTTTTTCCTTTCTCCAAAATCTCTCCAAAACTTTTCCCCAAAACCAGGGCACGCATTTTACAACACTTTTTTCCTGAAATGGTGACGGATATTCCATATGATGTTTGTTAAATAACCAACTTAACCCATTCCTGACCTCGGGTATCGTTATAGCGATCGGTGGTAGCCTGGACTTTATGTCCCAGTAATGTTTTTGTATCGACACCCTGTGCGCGGTACAACCGTTCTGACAGGGAGCGTTGTTCATGAAATGTTGGCGGTGTTTTTCCTGCTGGTGGAATTATTCCAGCCAGATCTCGCGCTTTGGCGAAGTAATCGCTCAGGTTGTCTTTACTCATCGGTTTTGGTTGTTTCTGGTGCCTACTATGGATTAGGTATGGACTCAACATTCTGTCCCTGCATCCATCAATAACTTCTTTTAACGATACCCCAATTTCATCGCATCGTAGCGTAAGAGGTAAGGCCAGACGCATTCCGGTTTTTCCTTGGGTTATATGTAGATGTCCATTCCATACATCTGAAAAACGCATGTGGCAAATGTCATCACGGCGCTGACCAGTAACAATCGCAAGAAGCATTGCGTTACGGATAAAGTGTTTTTCTGGCGTTGCATTATAAATTTTTTGCCAGTCTTCCAGGGTGAGTCTGGATCTGGTCACTTTAGGGATCGGTTTACGGGTAGCCTCCGGAGGATTCCATCCAGGAGGAACTTCTCCCGCATGCTGTGCTTCTTTATAAATATCAACCCATAATCCGCGATTTACTCTTGCTGTGCTGACCATGTCTTTATCCATCCACTCGTCCAGTATTAATGCAAAGTCTCTTACCTCCAGTTCTTTCAATGGGTGGTTTCCCAGGCGGGAAACCAGATATGCAGCCATTCGCACTTTTTCTTTGTGGGTTGTAGCTGCAATGTCTCCATTTTTCAGTCGCGAATCCTGTATTTTCAGATATCGATCAACCCATGCCTTTAATCTGATACCCCGACGTTTTGTTGCTGATGGACTTTCATCAATTTTGCGCATGAAATATTCTGCTTCTGCTGCAGCTATTCGCTGATTGGCTGTTGAAGCGATTTTTTCTGCCTTACCTTTGTCTGTGCCGAGTCCGTGAAATTTTCCAGTCACAGGATTTTTATACTGGTAGTAAACTCTGCCAGTTCTGCGATCAAACTTTTCGTAAAGACCGGCTACGTCAGTGCTGTTTTTTCGTGGCCTCGGTGACATGAGTTAAAATCTCCTTCAGTGCATCATCATCGCCAGTATGAATTTCCGGCGCAATTCCCGTTTCACCAGGCCCAACAAATACTGCTCGGCGATCTATCAGCCAACGCCCACGAATTTTTTGTGGTCTTGGAACGATGTATCCTAGTTTTCCGTATTTCACCAGGGTAGTGTTTGTTATTGGGAGACTGAACCGTTTTGGTTTCCACTCGTCGAGCGTTATCAGGTACTGTTCGCTCATGGCTATCACTCCGGAACGCGCCAGTTGCAGAATATCAACGACAACTGGCGACGGTTGAACATTAAAAATCAGCCTGACTCGGGATCAGTTTTTGCCAGATAACTGAAACGTATTTTGCCTGGTAACGGGCGTCATCAAGTGCATTATGGCGCTCACCTTCGAATGGAATAGCCGTTC
>OGON01000008.1_pt1 | contig 153826 bp, 144 predicted proteins | sample 1552671 | NCBI WGS metagenome assembly OGON01 (sample SAMEA2580136, study PRJEB22360) | human gut metagenome | biome: human gut; feature: human-associated habitat; material: faeces | place: Denmark | collected 2008/2010 | reverse complement strand
ATTATAAATCTTGATTTGCAAATAGATGGATAATGAAATTCGAAAATAAGAACTATATCTATTGGCTATGCGCCACAATTATCGTCATGTTCATGCTACCTTTCGTTGAGGCTCAGCTCGCATCGGAGTGTAGCGGCATGGTGTTGTGTATGATTTTGTTTCATGACTTCATAAGGTAATTGTAAATGGAAAGAATCACTGATCAATGCATAGTCGCTCGGCAGTTTTCTTAAATAATACAAAAACACCCAATTTTACATTATTGGGTGTAAAATTGGGTGTTTGTTTTGTAATTTGCTGATTTCCAACATTTATTGCGGAGAGACAGGGATTCGAACCCCGGGTACCTCGCGGTACAACGGTTTTCAAGCCCGCCGCAATCGACCACTCTGCCACCTCTCCAAAACTTCTTTTTCAGAAGTACTTTTCTTTTAAAGCGGTGCAAAGATACAAATCATTTTTTATTCTACAAACTTTTCTGCACAAAAACAGAGCAATTATACCAAAATTCTTGTTTATACCCACTACGGAACGAACATAACGGCATTTAGGCTATTTGTTGAAATTTATCAAGGGCAAGACAGAGTTTTATAACTTACTGGCTATCAGTATATTTACAAAGAGCCACATTCAGTATACGATTGAACCCTATTCAGTATACGACTGAATGGCATTCACTATACGACTGAATTAGGTTCAGAATACGACTGTTCCTTAAACCTACATCATTTGTAAATAATGCAGATTATTATTCGGTTCTTGTTTCAATTCATAAACCACATATAAAGAAAGTATTAACATCTCTACTCCCCCGGACATTCACTACCTAATAATAGTTATTTTATGCTGTTCAACATAAAAAGAGAAGTATCTCTTATAAAATTACGGAATTTATTCAGTATTTTTGCGCGCTCTAAAGGATAACATTATCTAACCTACTAACAAAAACAAATTTTATGGAATTGAACAAAACCTTTACCAACGGGCTTTGGAGCAAAGAAATCAATGTCAGTGATTTCGTCAGTAAAAACATCGCACCCTATACCGGAGATGCATCTTTCCTGCAGGGACCTACCGAACGTACCAAACGTATCTGGGACATCTGTCTGAAGGCTCTCGAAGAAGAAAGAAACAACAATGGCGTCCGTTCACTGGACAACACCACCGTATCTACCATCACTTCTCATAAAGCCGGGTATATTGATAAAGACAATGAACTTATTGTCGGTTTGCAGACTGACGAACTGTTGAAACGATCCATCAAACCTTTCGGAGGAATCAACGTGGTAGCAAAAGCATGCCGTGAAAACGGAGTGGAAGTGGACGATAAAGTAAAAGACATCTTCACCCATTACCGCAAAACACATAACGACGGCGTATTCGATGTATATACCGAAGAAATCCGTTCCTTCCGTTCATTGGGATTCCTGACCGGTCTTCCCGACAACTATGCTCGCGGACGTATCATCGGTGACTACCGTCGTCTGGCACTCTACGGCATCGACCGACTTGTCGAAGCCAAGCAAGAAGACTTGCGCAATCTGACAGGTCCCATGACCGAAGCCCGTATCCGTCTGCGTGAAGAAGTAGCAGAGCAAATCAAGGCTCTGAAAGACATCAAAGTGATGGGCGAATACTACGGACTCGACCTCAGCCGCCCCGCAACATCAGCGCAAGAAGCTGTGCAATGGGTATATATGGCTTATCTGGCTGCCGTGAAAGAACAAGACGGTGCTGCCATGTCATTGGGCAATGTATCTTCATTCCTCGACATCTTCATCGAGTATGATTTGGCTCACGGCAAGATTGACGAAACTTTTGCACAAGAACTGATAGACCAGTTCGTCATCAAGCTGCGCATGGTACGCCATCTGCGTATGCAGTCGTACAATGACATCTTTGCCGGAGACCCGACTTGGGTGACCGAAGCCATTGGCGGCCGTTTCAACGACGGACGTGTGAAAGTGACCAAAACCTCTTTCCGTTTTCTGCAAACCCTATACAATCTCGGTCCTTCTCCCGAACCAAACATGACGGTACTGTGGAGCCCGGAACTACCGGAAGGTTTCAAGGATTTCTGTGCCAAAGTTTCCGTAGACACAAGCTCTATCCAATACGAGAACGATAACCTGATGCGCGAAGTGCGCAACTGCGACGATTACGGCATTGCCTGCTGTGTATCCTACCAAGCCATCGGCAAGCAAATCCAGTTCTTCGGCGCACGTGCCAACCTTGCCAAGGCCCTGCTGCTTGCCATCAACGGTGGCCGTTGCGAAAACACCGGAACTGTCATGGTGAAAGGTATTCCCGTATTGACCGGCGAGACACTGAAGTTTGAGGAAGTTATGGCCAACTACAAGAAGGTACTGACTGAAATAGCCCGTGTCTACAACGAGGCCATGAATATCATCCACTACATGCATGATAAGTATTATTATGAGAAAGCCCAGATGGCATTCATCGATACCGACCCACGCATCAATCTGGCATACGGTGTTGCCGGCCTTTCCATCGCCATAGACTCACTGTCCGCCATCAAATATGCCAAAGTCACTGCACGCCGCAACGAAATCGGCCTGACCGAAGGTTTCGACACCGAAGGCTCATTCCCCTGCTTCGGCAATAATGACGACCGTGTGGACCACCTGGGAGTAGACCTCGTTTACTATTTCAGCGAAGAACTGAAAAAGCTGCCTGTCTACAAGAATGCCCGTCCCACCCTTTCCTTGCTGACTATCACCTCCAACGTGATGTACGGCAAGAAGACCGGTGCCACTCCGGACGGACGCGCCAAAGGTGTTGCCTTTGCTCCGGGTGCCAACCCAATGCACGGACGTGACAAGAACGGTGCCATCGCTTCCTTGAGCTCCGTAGCCAAATTGCGCTACCGCGACTCGCAGGACGGCATCAGCAATACGTTCTCCATTGTTCCCAAATCACTGGGCCCGACACCGGAAGAACGTGTAGAGAACCTGGTAACCATGATGGACGGCTACTTCACCAAAGGTGCCCACCATTTGAACGTAAACGTACTGAACCGCGAAATGCTGGAAGATGCCATGGAACATCCTGAAAAGTATCCGCAACTCACCATCCGCGTTTCCGGCTATGCCGTGAACTTCGTGAAGTTGAGCCGCGAGCATCAGTTGGAAGTCATCAGCCGTTCATTCCACGAAAGAATGTAATATGATAAATGTACACTCCTACGAAAGTATGGGAACATTCGACGGGCCGGGTCTCCGGCTCGTCGTTTTCCTGCAAGGATGTCCGTTCCGTTGTCTGTATTGTGCCAATCCGGATACGATTGATGTAAAAGGAGGCACTCCCACCACTCCGGAAGAGATTCTGCAAATGGCTATCAGCCAAAAGGCATTCTTCGGGAAGAAAGGAGGTATTACTTTCTCCGGCGGTGAGCCTACCCTGCAAGCAGAAGCGCTGATTCCTCTTTTCAAGGAGCTGAAGGCGAACGGCATCCATATCTGTCTGGACAGTAACGGAGGCATCTGGAATGAAAAGGTGGAAGAGCTCTTTAGTCTGACTGACCTCGTGCTGCTGGACATCAAGCAATTCAATCCCGAACGCCACCGTACGCTGACGGGACGAAGCAACGAACAGACACTCCGCACCGCTGCCTGGCTCGAAGAACATGAACACCCCTTCTGGCTGCGCTATGTACTGGTCCCCGGTTACAGCGATTCGGAAGAAGACACCCGCCTGCTGGGTGAAAGTCTTGGCAAATACCAGCAGATACAACGGGTGGAAATACTTCCTTATCACCGTCTGGGTGTTCACAAATACGAAGCCATGGGATGGGATTACAAATTGAAAGAAGTGAAGGAAAATACTCCGGAACAACTGGAACGGGCAGAAAAACTGTTCAAAGAGTATTTCACGAATGTGATAACCAACTAAAACAGAAAAGCAAGGCTGTCCGGATATGATTCCAGACAGCCTTGCTTTTCATTTATAGGGTAAGAATCCTATTCTTTCAAGTTATAGGTAATCTGCTGTACATCATCACTACTGCCACCCACCATAAAGACGAAATCACCAGGTTCTACCATATAATTCATCTCATTGTCATAGAATCCCAGTGCATCGTCAGTTATCTGAAAAGCTACAGTTTTGCTTTCACCCACATTCAGATGAATTTTCCTGAAGCCCTTCAATTCCTTTATCGGACGCGTAACAGAGGCTACCTTATCCTGCACATACAATTGAACTACTTCCTCTCCTGCACACTTACCGGTATTAGTCACTTTTACCGACACCTCCGTATGGACGCCTGCAGCCTTGCCCGGCAGCAGTTTCAAATCAGAATATCCAAAATCCGTGTACGAAAGCCCATATCCGAAAGGATAGGCAGGCTCAGTGGAAGCATCGATATAAGATGCCTTATAGGTCTGTTTCAATGCGGTAGGGCGGCCGGTGCTCTTATTCTGATAATAAATGGGAATCTGTCCTACGTGTGCAGGAAATGTCATGGGCAATTTAGCCGAAGGATTATACTCTCCCCACAACACATTGCATATGGCATTGCCGGCCTCACTTCCCAGCCACCAAGTACACAGTACCGCATCAGCATGTTCCCTTATCTCATTGAAGATTACCGGACGCCCACACATGACAAGAGCAATGACAGGTTTTCCAGTCTTTGCCAGTTCCGACACCAGCTTCTGCTGCCCCTCGGGTATGGCTATATTCACTTTGGAAGCCTTCTCGCCACTCTGACCGAATCTCTCGCCTACCGCCACAACAATGACATCCGAAGCCTCAGCAGCCTGTAATGCTTCCTGCAATCCGGTCAACTGATTGCTCTTCATATCATAGCCTTCAGCATAGTTCACCTCCAGTCCTTTCCGGACCAATGCATCATATAAGGTCACCACTTTGTTCCGGTCCGTAGTGGCAGCCCAAGCACCTGCCATATCGTACTGGGATTTTGAGAGTCCTCCTATCAAGGCTATCTTCCTCGTCTGTGCCGTCAACGGAAGCACAGATTCCCTATTCTCCAGCAATACAACGGAACGCTCGGCCATACGGAGCGAAGCATTACGGACTTCGGGCGCATTGAGTATTCTGGCCGCTCTTTCCGGATTACAGTAGCGAAAAGGGTCCTCAAACAATCCCAACTCATATTTCTTCTCCAATATACGCCGTACTGCATCATCAAGCACACTCTCCTTTACTTTCCCTTCTTGAACAAGCTCCTTCAGATAAGTCAAGTAGCAGGTACTTACCATCTCCATGTCCAGACCAGCATTCAGCGCTTTGGCTGCGGCATCTTTCTTGTCAACAGCATAACGGTGGTTCACCAATTCCTCTACCGAATTATAATCGGACACAACAAATCCCTTAAATCCCCACTGCTCTCTCAATAGCCGGTTGAGCAAGAAATCATTGGCAGTACAAGGAATATTATTAAAATCATTGAAAGCACTCATCACGGTAGCTGCTCCTACCTTTATGGCCGCCTTATAGGGAGGCATATAAAAATTGGCAAAGTGGCCCATTGACATATCCACACTATTATACTCCTTTCCTGCTATCGGTGCACCATATCCGGCAAAATGTTTCATACATGCCATGACAGTCGTCGTGTCTGCCAAATCGTCTCCTTGCAAGCCTCTGACACGCGCCTCCGCTACCCGAGAACCATAATAAGGGTCCTCACCGGCCCCTTCCATGACGCGTCCCCAACGTGCGTCCCACGAAATATCCACCATCGGGGCAAAAACCCAGTTCAAACCATCGGCGGCACTTTCCAAAGCATTGTAGCGTGCAGCTTCCTCAATCATGGCCAAATCGAAACTTGCAGCCTCGGCAAGCGGAAGCGGAAATCCGGTACGATAGCCGTGGATAACATCCAGTCCGAAAATTAAAGGAATGCGCAAACGCGATTGCAAAGCAAGCTCTTGATAACGGCGTATATCCTTTACTCCTATCACATTCAGCATAGAGCCTATTCTGCCTTGCCGGACATACTCTTCTTTAGGAATATTTCCACCGTCGGGTCCGGTAAAATTCCCTCGGTAGGTGCATTGTGCAAGCTGGCCTATCTTTTCATCCAGCGTCATCTGCTTCATCAAGCTTGAGATGAATTTCTCCTTCTCCGTAGTTTGTGCCGAGGTAAAGGTGTTACCAAGTCCCCACAGACAAACCATCAGTATTATTATCTTTTTCATACTGCCATTCTTGTTTTGATATTTATTTTATCATAAAACAACAGTTGCCTTCAATGGTAAATCAGCTGAAGAAGGACCTGCCAGAATCTCAAAAGTCCCCTTTTCCACTACAAACCGATGTGATTCCACATCATAGTAGGCAAAGGCTTCCTCATCCAGCAATATCCGAACGCGCTTGGTTTCACCCTTCTTCAAGTAAACCTTATCGTAGCCTTTCAACTCCTTCAATGGACGCGGAACAGAACATTCCACATCCCGCACATATACCTGAGCCGCTTCCGCAGCATCCATCTTTCCGGTATTCTTGATGTCAAAGCTTACCGTAACCCGGCTTCCCCCCGTCTTCTCAACACTCAGATTACTATATTCAAAACTACTGTATGACAGTCCATACCCGAAAGGATAGAGCGGCTGCTTTCCGTTCCGGTCATATCCCCTATAACCTACGAAAACACCTTCGGCATACTGCACCCGTTTATGAGGTACATTGCGATTGTCATAATAATTACCATATACCGGATTATCTTCCCATTTTTCCTCGATGCTGACTGGTAGTTTGCCACTTGGCGAAAGCTTGCCCGTAATGATTTCGGCAAGGGCCTTTCCACCCTCCTGCCCCGGATACCATGCCATCAAAATAACTTGTACACTCTGCCCCCAATTGCGGAAATCTATTCCACCTCCGGCATTCACCACCACAGCCACATTATCATGAAGTGAAGCCACTTTATTAATGAGATATTCCTGCCCGTATGACAATGCAAACGGACGGTCGAACCCTTCACCTTCTGTACTGCTGTTGAACCCGGCACATACAATAACATTCCTGGCATGCTTCAGTGAAGAGGCCAAACGCTCCTCATCCATCATTCCTGCCTGGAAACTGACAGTCGCCTCACCCACATTATCAAAATATTCAATACGCAACCGGTATATCTCCCCTGCACTGACCTGCATAAATGCACTGCGGGTACTGAATGAATGGTTCCCCCAATCTCCGGTAATCAGCTTATCGTTTACAAACAGACGGTATCCGTCATCGCCAGCCAGCTGGAACTTGACAGTTCCATCCTTGTCAGCCTTGTAAACTCCCGTCCAACGGGCAGAAAACTGATCTACCGGCATGCCGTCGAACGGTGCACCGTATTTCCAGGCATGGTCTATGGCAGGCTCTATGGCAGCTTGAAAGAGTTCTCCGGTAAGATTACGAGTATTATAATATTCGCCCTTAAAACCGTTTTGCGTAAAACTGCCATCCGTATAAATCTGTTGGGACATATCCTTATAAAGAATGCTGTCAGACAGCAGCTCTATCTGTCTGCCGCCCTTCAACTGAACCATACCTTCATAGAGTGACACTACCGAATAAGGGGTGACAAATCCGCTTCCTCCTCCTGTGGGAATAATATCGGCATTAGGCCCGATTACCAATGTTCTACCGTTCCGGTAAGGCAACGTACCGTTGTCATTTTTCAATAAGACTACTCCTTCTCTCGCCAAGTCAAGTGCAATTTCCTTAGACTGTGCATTGTCTTTATCGATAGATTTATCTTCTCTCGGAGTATCAAGTGCTCCAAAAGCAATCAATGTCTGGAGTATATGCCGGACTTTGGCGTCAATGGTCTCTTCCTTCACGATACCATTCTCTATTGCCGGAATAAGAATTTCCCTGGTCATAAATTTACCGACGGGCATTTCCAAATCCAACCCTCCATTAGCGGCTCCCACACCGGAATATACAGATGTCCAGTCAGACATCAGGATACCTTTAAATCCCCACTGTTTGCGCAGTACATCAATATTCAGCCAGCTATTTTCGGTGGCATGTACCCCGTTCAGCGGATTATAGCTATCCATAACCGCCCCTACTCCTGCTTCCTGCACAGCTTTTCGGAACGCGGGAAAATAAATTTCCTGCAGCGTGCGCTCATCCACATCTGAGCTGGCATGATGTCTGCTCCACTCCTGGTTATTGGCCGCAAAATGCTTCACCGTAGCCATAACTCCCTCTTCCTGCACTCCCAAGATATATTCTTTAGCAGTTTCGCCCGTCAAATAAGGGTCTTCACCAAAATACTCATAGTTTCGCCCGCATAGAGGAGAGCGGTAGATATTGACTCCAGGCCCCAACAGAATACTTACCCCACGGGCCTTTGCATCCCGGGCCAAACCATGTCCCAGCTCTCTAGCCAACTTACGGTTCCATGTCGAAGCCGACAAGATGCCACAAGGATACAAGGTACTTTGAGTATTGTTACGTATGCCTTGCGGACCATCGGCCATCCTGATTTCGGGTATGCCAAGCCGGGGTACAGCCCGGATATAAAAAGATTTGGGACCGGAAATGTAATCGATTTTTTCTTCCAGCGTCATTTGAGAAACCAACTCCCTGGCACGCTGCTCCACCTGGGGAGTAATACACACTTGTGCTTTTGCCGTGATTGCACAACAAAGCAATAGCCCGCTTAAGGCTACTTTCTTTTTAATCTTCATTTTGTCTATTTTACTACGTGTTTGTTATATTGCCGGGCATGTCCCGACCTACTTTCTTTCTTCTCAATCAATAAAAAACCGTGTCCCTTCATCCACCAACGAAGAAACACGGCCGAAAGTTATTAAGAAAATTCTGAATCTACAAGAAAGTGGACAAAAACATGTCTGTCCTGCTATCAATAAGTAAGACGTATACCGGCCTGCAACGTAAAGTTACACGGGTTCTCCTTGCGTATAGTCTGTATCGACGAACCGTCATCAAAGAAATAAGATACTCCCGGTTCCACATACAGGCCCACCCTATTGCTTATGTTATACTGGGCACCGACAGCACCCATGACAGAAAGCTGTACCGGTTTCACAGTCTCACTCTCAGTACCAATCTTGCCATACACACATTTTTCAATGGCACCCCCCGCCGAAACGTACATCGTAAAGTTCTTTGCATCCACAAAGTTCCAGTTGGCCCGTACCGGAATGCCAATATAATGCAGCTTCTGGCTTATCTTTTCCGAGCTGCCCTCATACCTTACGTCAGAAGCAAGATAGGTATACGTCAGCCCGCTTTCCACAGAGAAACCCTTCGCCAAGTTTTTCCGCACCGAAACACCGAAACTGAGCGGTTGTTTATGGTTTATATCCGCAATTTTCTTTTCGCGTCTTTGCAGATAGGGCATACCATCCTTAAAAACCAGTTCCTGCCCGTCGGGAATAGTAACAATGCCATTGGCCGTAGAGGATAAATCTACGTTACCGCCATAAATAGGACTTCCAGGCATGTAGTCCGACATCACATTCGCTTCCCCTTCATTCGCCAATGAAAAACCTCCCGTATTTCCTACGGACAAGCCAACCGCCCATCCTTTAGCATCCCTACCAGAACTGTTTTTTTCCGGAAGATGCAGTTTGTCCCGGCCTGACGGACGATAGCGGTCTTCCCTTGTCTCCGGTTCCTCGGCCTGCATTGTAGTTTCATGGTCCGTATCTTCCACTACCGGTTCTTCCGCCTGCTGTCCAATACCGACAACCTCATCTGCAGTTTCAACCGGCAGCATTTCCTCCTGCTGTTCTTCGCCAACCGATATTCTGATATGTTGTGCAACCAAAGGGTGACTTGCCTCCTTATTGGGCGCCGATGCATTTCCATGTGCCCGATAAGCAGGCTCTATGGAATTAGTCCGTATGGCAGGTACTGTCTGTTCCGGCAAGACGTCCGGAGCCACAGCCAAAGCGGGCACTGACGTATGCCGCATTTCATTCCCTACCGGACTCTGCAACAGCCACAGACTGACGGACGAAACCGCCACCAGCAACACAGCTGCCGCGGCCACCGCCCAGCGACGGAAAGGTATCATCCTATGCGGTCCGGTTATCGGAGCTCCGGAAACGGACAATTCCTTCTCCAACCGCTCCCATCCGGCAACCGGCAGCGGTTCGGAATAGTCTTCCAGCTTGTCCTTTATCTTTTTCAACCACAATTCATCTTCCATACGTTCCTTCATTTAATCATTTCTTTTCATCCACTCACGTACTTTTGCCGCTAAAGTCGCTTTAGCACGCGTCAACTGCGAGGCAGAGGATTTTTCATTAATTCCCAATAGTCGAGCAATCTCCTTATGGGATTTCTCTTCAAAAATATATAAGTTGAATACGGTACGATAGCCGGCAGGCAATTCACTGATAAACTGCATTAGTACCTTTTGAGGAATGACATCTATTGACGAACCTTCCGGTTCCTCATAAGCTTCGGGTGCATTCTCCAAGGCCGATGACTGATTCATCACATCATTTTTCCGCAAATACTGCAATACCGTATTCACCATTACGCGTTCCATCCATGCCCGCAGAGAGCCCTCTCCCCGCCAAGTGAACTTATCGAAAGAATCAAAAAGTTTCAGAAAACCGTCATGCATCAGGTCTTGGGCAGTCTCCCGGTCACCTGCATAACGGAGGCATACGCTGAGCATGCGTCCCGCATAGCGCTCATACAGTTCTTTGCGGGCAAGGTTGTCCCCTTGCCTACAGCGTTCTGCCAATTCCTGTTCTTCCATTCTCTCTTTTAACACGTGTTTACCTTAAAAATGCAACTGGCGCAAAAATACTGCATCAGGCAGAGAAGAAAATCACACTTTTATTTCTTTAACAGTATACTACGCAGTATTTAGCTTTTCACCGCATTTTCTGAATGCAAAAATAAGTTTTAAACAGAAAAAGAGCTAAAACCTACCACTTATGAAGAAACTGAGAATGACATTGGCAGCATCCATGCTTTTATTCCTGACTGCCATTGTATTGCAATCATGCCTGGACGATTGGGATGACAAATATGACACTTTGTTCGCCGTAGGTACGGTAAAGGTCATCGAAGGAAAAGACTACTATTTCTCACTGGACGAAGGCAGTAAACTATATCCCAGTGACACAACCTATGTTCACAACTATGCCGTAATAGACGGCCAGAGGGCTTTCATCTACTTCCGCGAACTGGAAGAGAAACTTCCAGGGTACGAATACAATGCCCAAATAAAGCACATCGAAAATATTCTGACCAAAGACATCTACTCCATGCCTGCCGAAAAGGCGGACAGTATCGGAGACGACAACATCAACGCCACGGATTTATGGATTACGGGTGAGTATCTGAACATCAAGTATCAATTCTACCACAGTAACAACGAAGATAAGAAGCACATGCTGAACCTGGTCATCAACGAAGCATCCACCGGCGAGAACGACAAACCGGATTACGTCAATCTCGAATTCCGCCACAATGCCTACAATGACAGCCAGCTCACACTGGGCACCGGACTGGCCTCCTTCAAGCTGGACAATATAGCGGAACAACTGAAAGAGAAAAAAGGGCTGAACATCCGTGTCAAAAGTCTATATGACGGTGAACGGTTCATGACCATAGACATTAAAAAAGAAAATAACTAAATCTCCTAAAAACACATTTTTCAACATCTCAATGAGAAGTGGAGTAACATTTCAATATGTTGCTCCGCTTTGTTTTTCCATAACTTATCAGAATTCATTGTTCAAGCAAGTCAGCCTCAACGAAGCGTTGAACGCTTCGGCAGACAATCGCGTCCTGACCTGTACCTGCACGCTGCTCTTCGGCTGGACATCAAAATAATTGTCGCTATATACACTTTCATTGTCAGCAACGGACAAGCATACGGCACGGGCAAACTTGTCTGTTGATACCGTCACTTCATATCCGCCTTCAATGGAACGGACTTCGGTCTGCAAATCCACTTTCGGATAATTCATATTCTTCTGCTTATCCAGACAGTAGTTGTTATGGTACACCCTGCCCGATTTGTCCGTATAGTCTACGCGGACATATACCGTTCCTCTATCCACCCCCTCCAGCAGCTTGGCAAGCGGTGCGGAAAAACAGACACGGCTGTCATTGCCGGAAATGCCGACAGACTTGTCCCAGTGATAAACCACGGTTCCGTCGAACCGGCAGACCTGGAGCTGCAGCCGGCCGGAAGTATTCTCCAAGCGGTCGGACACTGCATATACTTTCAAATCATCCCCCTCCACTACCGGAGAAATCAGGATGTCATCATAGACCTTGCGAGTATAATAGTGCTGCGCCTTCCAGCGTCCGTAATAGTCACGGCTCGCCCAGGAAGCTACGGGCCAACAGTCGTTGTGCTGCCAGAAAAGCGTCCCCATATTATACGGCATCTGGCGGCGGTGCGACTCGATGGCCGTCTTGATGGCATCTCCCTGCAGCACATGGTTCATATAAAGGAATGCCCGGAAATCACGCGGTTTTTTATATTCATTCAACAGGTAAGTCTCAATCAGCCCGTTGGCATGGTCGCCACCACGCTGATGGGACATCATCACCTCGGAACGTATATCCCAGTCTTCGGGGTAAGGAGCATAGCGCTTGACGGAGTCGAACTCTGGAAAAGACTGAAAGCCGTACTCGCTGAAAAAGCGGGATTTCTCGCTGTCATAATCGGAAATGGGTGCTTTACCATGCCAGACACTCCAATAGTGACGGTCCCCGTCAGTAGTACCGGACATCTCTCCCTCGAATGCGAACGGAGAAGAAGGCCAATAGAAGGTTCCGGGTGCATACTCCCTGACCACCCCGGGTAAGGTGACATGATACTGCTGCCGGTACTGTGCCCAAATCTTGTCGGCATATTCCTTGTTCTGCCGTTCTATCTCGCACTTCCAGCCCCAGCCCAGCCAGGCATCCTGGCATTCATTGTTTCCACACCACAAAGCAATGCAGGCATGATTGCGCAAACGTTTCACATTGTCCACCGCCTCCTGATGGATATTATCGAGCAGGGCGCCTTCTGCCGGATACATGCTGCAGGCAAACATAAAGTCCTGCCAAATCATAATTCCATGCTCATCACACAAATCATAGAAGACATCGTTCTCATAGATACCTCCGCCCCAGACACGCAACATATTCATGTTTACACCGGCGGCATCGAGAATCGTCCTTTTATAATTCTCGGGAGTGACGCGCGGCAGGAAGTTATCCGAAGGGATGTAATTGGCTCCTTTGGCAAAAACCGGACGCCCGTTCAGCTCTATATAGAAAGTATGCCCGTCCTTATCCGGCTGATGCACCACCTTCAAAGAGCGTATGCCCACCCTTTCGGTTTTAGAGTCCAACAATTCCCCGCCTGCAATGATATCCGTACGGAAACGGTAAAGGAAAGGCTCCCCCAGTCCATTACTCCACCACAGCTTCGGCTTGTGAAGGACGAAATCAACGGTCACCCGATTGGTGCCTCGCTTCAAATCCGCTTGCCACTCGCCAAGCACTCTTCCGGTAGCCTCGTCTGTTATCGTGACCAGCACTCCGTCCATATCCTTATCGGCATCCAGCTCCACATGTCCGGCAATCACGGCCCTGCCTGCACCGACTTCCTTCTGCTCGATAAACACATCGTTGATTCTCAAATCGCTCCAAGCCCTGATATACACCGGACGCCAGATGCCGGAGGTAACCAGACGTGGGCCCCAGTCCCAGCCATAATGATAACCCGCCTTACGGGCAAAAATGCTTATCTTCTTGTTGAACAAGCCTCCGTTTTCAGACTGGTCATTGGATGCCGGATACTGGTAAGGAAGTGCATCCCATTTGGGGACGTCTATCTTTACCGGCGAATGGAAGTACACCTTCAGTATATTATTCTCCTCCCTGATGTACTGCCTAACGGGGATAGACCAGCGGCGAAACATATTGTCCGCTTTCAGTATACATTCATCATTCAAATAAACGTCAGCGTAAGTATCCAGCCCCTCGAACACAAGCTCCATATTCTCTTTCCGCATCATGTCGGCAGCAAGAGTAAAGCAAGTTTCATAAACCCAGTCTTCCTTGTCAATCCATTGCAATCCCCGTTCGTTCAACCGGAAAAACGGGTCTTCAATAATCTTGTTCTGCAGTAAGTCCGTGTGGACTACTCCCGGAACTGTAGCCGGATACCAATTGGTCAGTCTCGCCTGCCGGAATTTCCAGCCTTCATGAAGGTTCTTTACCGCTGTTTTTAGTTTCATACGAGTGTGTTTCATAGTTTTCTTTGACTACTCTAAATTACAGATAGACAAAAATACGACATTCAAAGGATACTTTATAATATCTTCTTAACGAAACATGATACAATCCCGTACACACCTACCGGGTCAGCGTCGCTGCACATCTGCTGCAGTGTGACTGCAAACGTGTTGCAGCGCTACTGCATATATGCTGCAGTGACACTGCATATGTGTTGCAGCGCCACTGCAAAGCTGAATGCAGTAGCACTGCAAAAAGCATGCACTTGCTTTGCAGTGGCAATGCATTATCCCATCGCCTTATTATGAAAGGAGATGTCATCCAGCTTTCATTATCTATAATTAATTTACAAAGACATAGTTTCCAAGTCTTTCAAAGCAAACGGAGTACAAGCAAAAAAGGTCTACAAATCATAGATTTGTAGACCTTTACCCGCTAGTTTTCCATCTTATTCAGAACTGTTGCGGAGAGAGGGGGATTTTATACCACTCTACCATCTTCTGTAACTTGTTGATATTCAAGTTCCGTCTTTAGGCATTTTCGCTTATTTTGCACGAAAAATGGCGCAGAACTGGCGCAAGACAAAACGTCTTAAAGCACTGTGTATGAATGACTTTTGTTACACAATTTAACTATTTTAAGAAATCTATCGACTCTATTTTCTACTCCACCCCTCAAATCTTTGAGGAGATTATGGCATTACGACACTCGCTTCTTACTTTTAACAAGTCGATTGTCATTGTTTTCTGTTTATCATCTCATAGCCTTTGTATTATGTTTATGAATTGCCCTTATGAAGGGGGATAATACTACACCATGACCACTATCTTACCATAATTTTTCAAATGCCTATAAGTCAAATATGACTCTGAAAGTTGTATCTTCATGTAGCATTATTGAATTTCAAGATGTTACATAACTTTTATAGGCATTGAAATATGTAGCCTACTTGTAGCGTCTTGTAGCACGATGTAGCGTTATATCCTATTATTGGTACAAAGTTAGTATAAAACAATTAGAATAAAGATAAATTCCTCGTGTTTAACACTAACTTTGCACCAAAATACTGATGTTAGAGGCTACAAACAAAGTCCTTTACCTTTGCTTGGTATTCTTCCTTGGTCATACCTCCTGTCTCTATCATTGAGTCAAGTACATCGCCAAGCTCATCAAAAGCAATATCATGATGATATTCTTTTGTTGTTCCATCCTTTTCTCCATAGATACGGTAGTAATCAGAGCCTTCATCCAAAGCAATATATACCTTGCCCTGAAATTGGAAACCATTCACTTGCATGACAAGAGCCGCCATAGTGAAGTCTTCGCCATTGACATTCTTGACAATTTGGGTAGCATACATCTTTGAGATGCCCCAACTATTGATAACGTCTATCGAGGTTGTGTGAAGCAATTGGGAGAAGATGGTGTTCACAACGCTTCTTACATGTTCTCTGTCTAATGTTTTCATTCGTATAATCTTTTAAGTGGATATTCTTATATTAAGCCAAAAGTCTCTTTGCATATTTACGCAATCTTTGCAGGTGCTCCTGTTGGCTCATGCCGCCTGTCTCAATAACCGTATTGAGCACTTGCCCCAAGTCTTTATAGGCAATACTCTTCTTTTCCTCATGCAACATTCCGTTCTGTTCGCTATACAAGCCAAAGGTTTGCTTAACTCGGTTATTGGTTACATAGAGCCTGCCTTGGTAGTTGAAGCCATTAACATCCATCATCAAGGCAGCCACGTTTTTCTCCATTCCATCAACCATGATTTCTATTTGAGTTGCAACCTTGTTTGTTATTCCCCAACTATACACCACATTTAGAGGTGTGGTGAGAGCCAACTGCTGCAAGATGATGCATACAGTTTTTCCAATCTGTTTCTTCCTTAATCTCTTCATATTTCAACGTGGTTATGCAAAGGGCAAAGCTGTGAGCCTTACCCCTTGCGGTAAGTACTAATCAAACTCAAATGGGTGTATATAATAATAGGTGTCCTCCGAGTCGTACTCGTATTCGTTGATGAAGTCCACCATTTCTTCCTCCGTCCGCTCGCCTTGGTTAATGCCGGTCTTCTCACACCATGCCTCAATAGCATCGCAGATGGTGTCATACACATCTTCACAAATATCTTCAAAGTTGCCACCAGAAGAACTTACACAACACTCTTCTGGAAAGAAACCTCCTTCATCGTGGACATAAAATATCTCACATCCACATTCTATCTCACGGTAACTTATTGAAAGTTCATTGCCAAGTACATTGTTCAATTCATCAAAGAACAGGTCGCAAGCAGACCATGCACTTTCGGTATCAAACGACAACAGCCCTCCATCCTCATCATCCTCGAACTCTGCCCAGTAGATTTTTCCACGAACAGACATTCCGCTATGCTCATAGTCAATGCCATAGTGCTCTGCCAACTTGTAAAGATAGACATCCTTACTATTCACCTCCATCATCTGAAGGGTGTTCCAAATGTCGCTCAATGCCTTGCGTGAACCTCTCACCTTGTACTGTGTGTCACAAATATTGCTCATACTTCAAAATTTTTATTTTCCCTTTCGTAGAAAACTACTTCCGGGATTTGTTAGAAATTATGTGCCTTAAAAAGGTGTTATGCACATCGATGCAAGGTTTGGCACCAAAATACGACCCGTAGGCGTGGAGATTTTGGAAGCCAAGCAGAGCCTTGACCTTGCAAAGCGATAAGGCATAACAAATACCTTTGCACAATAATTTCAATAAATCTCGGGAGTTATATTGAGTATGAAAAAAAGAACCGCATACCCTTATAGACCTAATTGTCTACAATGGTATGCGGTAAAATTTAGGATAGTGTCTATTCTAATTTTTCCAGATGTTTTCCCAAGCATTATGGAATATATTTCCTGGGAAAGGATTCTTAAAACCTGGCAAGCCTTTACTCGGTCTGCCATCGTTTCCTTGCAAAAGCCCCAAATGGAGTTCCGCTGGTAGCGACAGGTTCAATGGTTTCTCGCGTTGAATTTTGTTGCAGTATCTGTCATGAAGCGAATAGAGCAGCTTTATGAATTGACTGCGAGACAAAATATAATAATCAGGATTGTTGTCTTCATCTAATGAAACAAAAACATAAGGTCCTTTCACCTCTCTGTTTAGTTCTTCCAAGTTAGTGCTCTGCCTAAGTGAAAAGCCGGTAGGAAAATCCTTTCCGCGTCTTGCTTTTACTTGTATAAGCGAAGATTTGTGCTGCCATGTGTTTTCATCACACTTGATACAGATTACATCAATAGCCTTGCAGTTTCTGACGGCAGCATTTACATTCATCGCCACCCACCCTTTTTTAATTAGTTCTGCAACGACAAGACTTTCTCCTATAGCACCTGTCATTTGAGAATCGTTTGTAATCATAGTCGTAACATTTTATTTGTGAGAACTTTCCAAAAAGACAAAGGGAGAAACACATTTTCCAAATGTGCAATTTCAAAGAACATAGGTGCGATTTCTTCAGGTTTATAACCAGCTATGCCACATGCGATAGGTGTTACATAGAACTTATAATTTTCATGAGCTCTTGCGAACAAATAAAAACGTTTAACGGCATCTTGCATATTATCAAGTCCTTCCATCGTCGGAATGGCGTATGAAGAACCTTGTAAACCTTCTCCGTTTCCCCATACAGCACCAAAGTTGTTCATGGCGAATCTGGCAGCACCACCTCCATGATAACCGTTGACATTACTTCCAAACACAAAAATCTCGTTTTCCCCCATATCTCTTATCCAAGACGGAGTGATTCTATTTTGGAATCTTGACAAACGATTTTCCGTAAGCCATTGCTGTTCCTCGTTTGTATATTCTTTTGCTTTTTCCATTTTATGATAGTCTTAAAATTCAAGTCTAAACCCAGAACTTTTAAGTTTGGCATAGTTCTCTTTGTTAAAAGTATATTTTATTGGAATACGTGAACCTTTGTTCTTGGGACGTTCACCATATTCTTCGAGTAATCCTAACTTAAGGATTTTATTGGCAAAGTTTCTCCTGTCAAAATTCACGTTAAGAATACTTTCGTATAGTGCTTGCAACTGAGGCATTGTGAATACATCGGGTAATAATTCAAACCCAATAGGTTCAAAGTGAATTTTTTCTTTTAGCTTATGGACGGCATCCCTCAAAATTCGGTCATGATCAAAAGCTAATGTTGGTATTTCATTAAGTGCAAACCATCTTGCATCTTTTGCATCATCACCGCCAACGACGTTTGATTTTTTAATGATACCATAGTAAGCTATTGTTACTACACGCTCACGAGGATCACGATTGACATCACTATAGCAGCCCAACTGTTCCAGTACAGCTGCAACAAGTGCGGTTTCTTCTTGCAACTCCCTTCGAGCACAACTTTCTGTATCTTCATCAATATGCATAAAGCCTCCAGGAAACGCCCACCTACCCTTGAAAGGCTCCGCTTTTCGCTCAATCAATAAAAGCGATAGTCCATCTTTTACATCATATCCGAAGATAACACAGTCTGTCGTTATTGACGGATGCGGATATTTATAGCAATACTGCTTTTCTTCATTCATTTTTACCATTCTATTTCCTTAATATCTATTTTGTTGGTTTCGCACATGTTTGTGAAACGGTAATATCCATCACTTGTTCCGAAAAGAAATGCCACTCTGTCTACAATTGTTAAGCTGTCATCTGACGAGGGATAGTCTACCAAAGGCATTAGAGCATTGGTAGCAACGATAGCCTCTTCGTCTCGATAAATGTAATCGTATTTTCTTTTTACAAAACTGCAACTTCCATTTTCCTCCATAAAATAGAGTTCAAGCTCAGAAGAACAGAAAATTTGTTTATAATACTTTAGATCCTTCATTTTATGCGTTATTTTTACGCAAAAGTAGAAATAATAATTTATACCTCCAAATAATTGCGTAAATATTACGCAAAAAAAATAAGCACGCATGCAATAGTAGTCTTTACTTCTATTATATGCGTGCTTTTTTGCAAGAAGGAAGATTGAAAGGATTAAAGATCATCCATAATCTGTTTTCTCAACTTTTCTTGGTTGGCGTTATCGAAGTAACTGAGCATTACATAGCATGCAAGGCTCTGATGGGTAATCTCTAATTGGATTTCGCCATTATCTCCGTTAAAGATGCAATAGTATTTGCATCTGTCCATTTCCAATTCATACTTTTTCGAGTTGTCATCATTGACATAATCGTGTTGGAAATTTTCTACACAATCTTTGGGGTCTCCATATTTCTCCGAGAGCATAGATTTGTAGTTTGAATAACAGCGTTCCAAATCTCCCCACTTATCCATAGCAGGGAATATAACGGACACTTTACAGATCATTCCGCTTTTGTCAGCCACTGCACCAATGGTGCAGTCTTTGTAACCGGCAAATTCACCTTTTAATAAAGATACACCATCTTGAACGCCAATAGACATAAATCCTTTGGCCTTCAACTTGCTTGTGAATGTCTGAAGGGTACCCTCCATAGGAACACCCTTAAATTTCATGTGCTCTGTTTGTGCAGAGCAAACACCGACAATAAATGTCAGTAATAAAGTTAACAGAAAATGTTTCATAAATACTTGATTTAATATACTTATCCTTGAATCTAAAATGCCTTGAATCCAAATAACTTTGTAAAGTATGGCATCTCTTTTTCTGCAAGGTCATTTATGCGTTTTGCGGCATATCCTTCGTTTCTATTGATTGCATCCATCAGCCAAGTCTCAAAAATGAAACTTGATGTTAAATCAACATCTTTGGTATATCCCGTTATCATTCTTGCTTTTGTCAACTGCTTGAACATCTTGATATCTTCTTCACGCATTTTTAAAGTACTGCAACTTCCAAAATGTACGTTTCTACCTTCAAATATCCCCAAGTTCTCCTCTTTCTCAGCGAAAGCCATCAAAGCCAAATCTGTCTTGTCTGCAAAACAGATGCACTTCTTCTGTCCATGAAAGCACAAATAGATAAGGTCATAGGCATTGTAACTTGGCTGTTGGAGATGATCGATATAATAATTGAAATCAGATTCTGTGGCTACCTGCCTAAAAGTATATTCAATATTAATCGCATTCTCAAGAAAGTCAAGCAAAGGCAATACTGTAGACTTTTTCTTTAAGTCGTGCATGCTCTGATCCCATTCTGTTTCTAAGCAAAATATTCTATTCATCTTTGTTCTATTATAGTTCAATAATCTGAGGGCGATGGTCACTTACCTCCTTTTCCCATTGCCCAATCTCATAGGAATGAATGTCCACATTACTAAAGGCATAATCCAAAAAGTAGGGACTGTGTTCATTGTATCGCCAAAAGAAAGTGGCCTCGTGTTCTTTCCAAAACTCCTCTTTGTTATGGGTATGGTAAGCGCTTTTCATCCCATGAGCTTCAAATTCTTTTATACAATCCTCAAATGTACCAGTTTCCTTTTTTACACCACTTTGTCCGATATAACAATTAAAGTCACCTATTGCCAAGGATGGCATTTTATCAAAGTATGGACTGTATTCATGCAAGGCTTCAAGCAGTAATTGAGGATAAGTCTTCGACTCCTGCCACACTGTTGGCCAACATGCAAGGATAAATTTACTACATCCATCATTATCCACGATTAAAGGAAGATGATGTTTAATCTTTCTATGCCCATTGACAATGTGAACAGATAGCTCTTCCTTCCAGATAACTCCAAGTCCTTTTTGGGGTATTTCATCATCACCAGTCCAAAACATGGTATAGCCTTTTGGCAGAACAAAGCTTTTAGAGTCGGCACATTCTGGCAAAATGTACAAATCAGCGTTCATTCTTAGGACATGGTCTATTTTGGTCTGAACGCATTTTGCTATGTTATAACTAACTATTTTCATTACGATTCTTCTTTTTGTAATTTGTCATCATCATACTGATACCTTATACAGCATTTATTGGGGCCATTATATTTACTATCAATAGCAAGGAGTCCTGTCGCTTTGAAATACAAACTTCCTTCTATCACATAAAACACCTTATTATTTGGATGTACCTCAATGTATGGAGGATGATTAGGGTCATCGATACATTCTCCATAATAAAAATCTGGAGCTATCTCCAATAGGGTTGATGGCAAAGAAACATGATACATAGTTTCAAAAGCATCATATCCTATTTTCTCGACACCTTCTGGTATCTCTATCTCGTCTGTCCTCCGTCGAGTATTTCATAATGAGTTCTATTTGATTTTATCTTTCGTGAGTGGTCTTGCCAATCGACACACCGGCTATAACTGTAGCTCCAAGTGTTTCAAGCTTATTCTTGAAACGAAGCATCGAGTTACCCTTGGTTATGACATCATCAAAAAGTAGTATATACCTACCCTTAAAGAAATTCTCGTCAAAATGAAGCACGGGGGTTCCAGTACCTCCCAAATGCTTTGGAGTCGCATCTTCCACAACTTGTATATGTTCAAAAGCATTATCCATACCCGTGTTGTTTGAAAGTCTTTCCGAGAAATCCTTAAATCGAGCATTGTTATTTACTTTTGATGCAGCAGGAATACAAACCAATGTGAGCAACTGAAGCTTTTCGCCAAACGTGTTATTCAACATTCTTGTTAAGCGCGGAAGAAGATTATCCAGTGCTTGCTTATGCTGAATTGATGATGTTTTACCTGGGGTATTCTTAAAGTTCCACACCAACCATCTATCAGCCCATTCATCCTCTGTAGCATCGAAATCGCAAGTCGTAGGAAAGTATCGCAGTAAATAATTATAATGCAAACTATATCCAATGCAGTTCCAGTCCGACACGCAATTTTCTAATTCTCGTTTTTGAGCAGCTTTGCGTTCTTCTTCTTCTCTTTTCCGTTTTTTCTCTATTTCCTCATAGTCTCGGCTTTTAATTAATTGTTCTGAATCAATTATCCTTTTTGCAAGAGACAATTCGCAATTATCAAAGTTGATATTCGAGTCAAACAAAGCGGCAAACCCCAATGGGTAGTTTACGCTAATTTGTCTCGCCTTACCTCTTGTTTCCTTTTGTTTTTGATAGGCCTCAATATAATTGTATAAAGGAGAACCTTTTGTTGATGCTGGTATGTAGTTTTGAATATACACAACTTCCTTTCCAGATTTTTCCTTGTTGAATGCCTTTATCGCAGCATAGTTGTCTTTCGTCTTTTCAACAATGCTATCAAAGCCAAGTCCAAGTTCATCGGCTTCATTTCTTAGGTCATAAAATTCTGAAACAGTAAACTCATCTACAAAGTGTACGTCTTTGCCATATCTTGTGGAATCAAGAATAGCTCGTTTCAGTTCGTCTCCTTCGATATGTACTTCTGCATTAAGACCGGATGTTCCATTAAACTGTATCTTCAGATATTGTATACAATCACATTCCTTAGTAGCTGTTTCATTTGAGAAATCCAACAAATCATAGTCCTCTTTACCCATAATCAACTTGCACAAATTCTCGTGTTTTGTAAATACAGGTAAGAATATTTCCTTTCTTGCAAAAGCGTCAGGCTCAACAAGTTTAAGCTCGTCCATTGGAATCTTGGACATAGTGCGACCTTTAGAAAATGCCTCCCATGTCAATGGATAGGTGTCCTTACATTGATAAGCTTTCCGCAAAATATCTCCATACAGTTTTATCTGGTCTTTTGCTTTCGCTATCTTTTCTATTTCCTCAAAGGAATGTTCTTTGGACATAGTTCCAAGGAATCTATTAACAGCCCTCTTCTCATATTTTACAAGGTATTCATAATCCTCAAAATAGGATTGTGTCTTGGAATATAGACTTGGGTTTATAGAGCGTAGCTCTTCAATGGAAATCTTAGAGATAGTTCGACCATTAAAAAAGTGTTTCCATGCCAATGGATATCTATCCTTACAAGTGTGCGCTTTTTTAAGAACCGTCCCGATTTCTTTTATTTTATCTTTAGAACTTACAATTTCATTGATTTCCTCAAATGTATGGTTCGCTGTTGAATGGTTTAAGAAGCGTCCGACAGCCTCTTTGTTATCGGTTATTATTCTTGCGTACTCTTGAAGTTTACTGGCATAAGCATTTATTGGGATAGCGTTATTTGATATGAATTTATATTCCGCAATCCCTAATGTGGGAATATTCCTTAAGTTTCTGGCATGATAAAAAAGCCATTCTACAGCCTTTCGTGACTGACACAGAAATTTATCTGCTTTTTCAATACAAGCAGCTATAGATTTAATCTCAGAAAAGTTTTCATATACATATTGTTTAGATTCATAATCATCACCTATGAAAACTGTCTGTTCCTTTTCCCAAAGTCGGTACGCTTTTGAATACACATTCTGTGCTTCCCAAAATGTTGATTTTACATCTTGGTAGTACCCGTGCTTAAATATATAGTCTAATACAACACTCATGCTATTGGAATTTTAATGAGACTTGCAGGAAAGTTGAAATCATTGTCAAAAAAAATCTTAATTCCTCCTAACAATGATATTTTGTCGTTCTCTATCTTGCCGAAAAGCAATCTACTGGAATTTTCAATCATAAAATTGTGAAGTTCACTATTGTCAGTTCTGGCAATATACCCCAAATCAAAGAACATATCACCTTGAGAATTTTCATTTGCGATAATTTCTTTCAGCTCTTGTATTTTGGCTCTGAGATTTTGTAAAGAAACATCGTTTTGATCAATGGAACCTGTCATTTCCAGCATTATTTCTGTCATTTTGAAACGGTTTCTTTCACGCCTTTGCAATTCTTCTTTAGCTTTCTCAATTTCTGTCCTTTCATTCACAGCTTCAGTTCTACTTTTGGGGAACCATCTTAAAACCTTAATTGCGTTCTCGTCATATTCGTTATTTGTCTGAGCAAACAACGCGCAATAAATCTCCTTGCTTTTAGAATATGGAGCATAATACTGCTTGCCAACCAATGTATATTTATTATTGGTTAGTTGTTCGGGTATATCGCATACTTTTAATGATTCAACGTCATCGAATGCAACAAATGGCTTACCTATGTCATCTAAAAAAGCAGATGTTCCTGTACATACTTTGTATTCCGCAACATATAGGGGATCGTTTATTCGTGAGTCCTCTTTGGGGGAGAATTTTATAAACACCTTATTTCTGTTGCGTTTCATTTCAAGGATTTCTGCAAATGTTATGCCTTTTCTGTTTCCCTTGTTGTCCCATCCAGAATGATCGCAAACAGGGAATAGTACAGCATAGTCTAAGACAACACTAGCAAATCTGATGATATTATGGCCAAAGACGAAATACCCTTTAACTGCATTCTTTGGTTGTTCTTCTGCAAAATCAACAAATATCTTGAATACATGTCGTTTCAAAATCATATTTGACGTGGCTTTTGAAAACAATATGTATTTTTTCGACATTAGGTATGCATCTTTACATGCAGAATCTAACTGGGCATGTAGCTTCTTTATACCATCTATGTATTCTGCTTCTGAAATTTTCAACATGCTTTGTGAGTTTTAAATAAGAACTAAGGAATAGCGAACACTAAAGTATCATCAATATCCCAGATGAATAGTCATCGCTCATGCGTCGTCTTGCCGACAGACACACCAGCTATAACAGTAGCCCCGAGGGCTTCTAGTTTCAGTTTGAAACGAAGCATCGAGTTACCCTTGGTTATGACATCATCAAAAAGTAGTATATACCTACCCTTAAAGAAATTCTCGTCAAAATGAAGCACGGGGGTTCCAGTACCTCCCAAATGCTTTGGAGTCGCATCTTCCACAACTTGAATATGGTCAAAAGCATTATCCATGTCCGTTTCATTAGTAAGCCTTTCCGAGAAATCTTCAAATCTCGCATTGTTGTTTGCCTCCGATGATGCAGGTATGCATACTAATGTAAGCAGATCCAGATAGTTTCCAAATGTATTCTCCAATAAGGAAGTCAACCTTGGTATTACTTCATCTAAAGCTTCTTCATGTTCTTCTTCAGATGTTTTACCAGGGGTATTCTTAAAGTTCCACACCAACCACCTGTCATCCCATTCATCTTCTGTGGCTTCAAAGTCACATGTTGTTGGATAGTAATGTAACAGGAAGTTGTATGGGATGTTGTATGGGATGTTGAAAGCAAGGGTTTCCCAAGAAGACACACAACGTTTTAACGATGGCAAAGCATTACGCTTGCGTTCTTCCTTTTCTCGTTGTACTCTTTCCTTCCTTTGTCGTTCCTCTTCTGCTATTTTTTTTGCGCGTTCTTCTGCCTCATATTCTTTCCGCTTTTCATCAATCCATTTTTGCATTTCGTCCCTATCGAAGCTTTTAAGCAAAGACAGGTAGATTATGCATGGATGATTATCCTGCTTGAATATGTTCTTGCATTTTTTTATCAACACGGAATTTTCCGTAAAACAATCGATAATAACCAAAAACTTCACATTTTGTGGTATAAATATTTCATCAAGTATCGTGGCTATAGGATTGGCAATAAATTCTTCATCAAGCATTTGAGTGTTAGGTATTTCTCTTGAAATATTCTCATAATGATACATTAAAGCATCTTTATTCCAATCATAAATACTTGTATTGAATAAGATACCTATATGATACTGTTTTGCCAGTTCTTCCAAGAATTTATTTATGCCTGTATACACATTAGGCATCCAATGACGAGTCTTATTCTTAAATTTTGGTAAATTGTCAAAGTTTGCCTTACACACTGGTAAAAGTGTGTAATCAAGGTCTTGGTCTAAGCATAGACTATCAACGAAAATCTGCCATACGAGTTGATCGCACTTAGTGCGTTTGCCATTCGAATCTCGTTTTTCCCATGGTATAAAATATGAATATCTACCCCAACTTGGAAGGTGTGCCTTTGCCGCAGAAATACCAGCAGCACTGAATTTCTTCTGTTCTTTTACAAACCAATCATCTGTTTCTGCCGCCTTTTTCCTTGCCGAATCAATCTGTCCTTGTTTTTTGATGATTTCAGATTTTAAAGAAACCATCTCGTCAGTACTACGACAAATCATCCTAGGACTATAATCTAATCCTATGATACGTTTATCGTTGCGATATTTATAGTAATCGAAACCATCTGGATACTCTTTTCGCAAACGACTTTCCTCAGATTGCCTATATTTCCTAGCATTTTCTTCCTCGTTTTCCTTTATCTTATGACTAATATAAAGCCATAGGATAACGACAATAAATACTATTCCAATAAACGTTCCCATATCTTATTGTATAAGTTTTACATGAAGTTTAATAACAAACGAAAAGACATGATTTATTCCGAATTATTACCGAATTAGCGTCAATATTTCACTTGGTTTTATTATTGCATGTACATATTCAGAGTGCAGCAGCTCACCTCTTTCTTTAGTACCCCAGAAGCAAGCTACGCTTTCGATTCCAGCAGCGTTTGAAGCTTGGATATCTATTACTCTGTCTCCAAAAGATATAGCTTCCTTGGCAGAACATCCCAAAAGTTCCAAAGCTTTAAGCATTGGTGCAGGATGTGGCTTGATAGGCTTTGCGTCATGATAGGCAATAATCTTTTCCACAGGTATATTAAAGTGTTTTACAACATTTTCTACGTATGGTCTTGGTGATGTACTCACAATGCAGGTGTCGATATTAAACTTACGGATAATATCGAAGATGTTTTGCATACCATCATAAATGGTACACTGCGGAATGAGGGAATAAGCCAACGGCCAGTTCCGTTCATGTCTTGCTTGCTCTACGACTGTAGTGTCTACAAGGGTGAGGTCAAGGTCAAAAATTATTTTTCTCATAGGTGGTTAGTCAAAGAGTCCCTTGTTTACATTTATATTATTCTTAATTTGTTTAGAAATGTCATCGATGTTGTCTCCGCCAGAAATGTATCTCGCACCTTGTTCTACAAGATAGGCATTGCCAAGGCATTTCTCATGTTTGTTCGTTTCTTCATTCTTAAAACGCATAACATACAGAGGCTTATTGGCTTTCAGTGTTGCTGTGGCAGCGTGCATTGTTCCACCTTTAACACCAGTCATGACTACCAGTGTTGCCTTAGACAATCCTGACTGTAGTCTATCGCGTGCAACAAGATTATAGCGGTTGACAATAGTGCTGATTGGATATTCCGACAGAAGCAGACCGCCGTTCTCAACTATCTTTTCTGCCAGTTCCTGGTTCTCCTTAGGATATATAGAATCGTGGTCAAGACCATTCGCTAATATTGCCGTAGTTTTACCTCCAACGCTTAACGCTCCCTCATGTCCGCAGGTATCGCACCCTATAGCAAGTCCAGACACGATGTTATAACCGCATTTGGCAAACTGCCCTGCAAGATATTTTCCTCCATTAGAGCCTTCAGCAGTCGGTTCTCGTGTTCCTATAACAGCAAGTCCGGGCATTTTTGTTATAGACAAATCTCCTCTGTACCACAAAAGCAACGGAGGATCCAGTTTGCCTTTCTCGTCTACTGTGTTACGAAGCTCTGTCGGAAACTCTTCATCATAAAAGCCGACAAGTCCAATACCTTTCGTTTCACTTGCCTCAATAATTCTGTGAGCATACACACAAGCCTCTTTAAGTTCATCAAGAGCGACTTCCTTTACAACCTTTTCCTTCATGCCTTTCATGATGGGCAAAAGTTCTTCTACATGTTCAACATTCAAACCTTTGTCCATAATTATGGCACCAATAGAAAAAATCTTCTTTGGTCCAACACCTTTGACGCCAACTTCTTTAAGACAAGTCAATGTCAAAATCATCTCTTTTGAAAGTGCCATATAATGCCCTCCTTATTTTATTGATGGGTTTAAGCGTTCTTGTAACGAGTGTATCAATGCGTCTTTGGCTGCCAATGTATCATCTTTTGCCTTAACGACATCTTGAAGAGCGTCCAACTGTTTGCGCAGAGACTCATTTTCAATCATAAGATTTGTATTTACAGATACATTTCCCACATTATTGTTGTTTCCACTAACATTGTTCGCCCTAAACGAACTTCCAACGCGAAAGTAATCCAACGGCATATGAAAGAAATCCGCCAGCACCTCCAATTTAGAGAGGCTAATATCTTTAGTACGTCGGAAATAACTCATTGTCTGTTTGCTCTTCTTGAACAGCAAGCCTATTAACTCCTGCTGTTGCTCCTTTGTCAAACCTGCGTACAGGTTGTCTATCAAATCTAAATTCAGCATAATACTATATTATTACGATAATATCGGGTTAAAATGTCTTAATATGCCCAATATGTTGAGCAATATATTTTGTTTTATCCAAAGTTTGTACTACTTTTGCATGCAAATATAATCAAAATCTCAGATAAACAATCAGAGAATAGTAATTTTTTGCGATAAAATATTAAGCAAATGACACAAAAGGAAATTGCAGACTATTATAGTAGGCTATCGAACGGTGAGAAAGGGCGTTTTACCGCTTTTCTTAGTATGACACTCGGTGGCTCACCACACACATGGCAGCAAAAGATATTGGGATGGACTCGCAATATAATAGGCAGACCCATGTCACCAATTGTTGAAAAGGAACTAACTTCAATTATCGAGAAAGACAAATGGAGGATGTCGTATTAAAATATTAAGCATCGACGTGTATAATGAAGCGAATAAAGGACAAATACATAGACATTGTAAAATCACGAGTTGATATTTGCCAGCTCGTGGTAGACCTCTGTCCTGGCACGGTGTTAAAGCCGTCTGGACCACATAGAAAGAAATGCTGTTGTGTCTTTCATCAAGAGGAGACCCCATCATTGATGTTGGACACCACCATGAACCGTTACAAATGCTACGGATGTGGGAAAAGCGGCGATGTCATTTCTTTTGTTGAGGAGTGCCAAGGCGTTGGATTCATTGACGCTATCCGATGTCTTTTGGATATGTACTGTCCCGATGTCGATACACATGATCTTTTTGACCAAAGCACGACCCCAGAACAGGAGGAACGTGACAGAAAAGCAGAAACCATGTATATCTATAACCAGTACGCCCAAGAGTTCTTTCGAGCACAGTACGAAGCAGACAATGATGAAGCAGCTGCGTGTCGTAGATACGCCGAAAAAACGGATGGCTCAACATGTGGACGGTGGGATAAGGATTTCTGCCGAACATTCGGTCTTGGCTACAGTCCAGCAAGAGGGAACAAATTTCTTCAATATGCAAAGGATAAGGGACTAAATCTGCAAATACTGGTTGAGATCGGTTTGCTCGGAGAGGATGACAGTCGCCCAGGTAACTACTACGACTTCTACCGTGGGCGCTTGATGATACCGCAGCGAGATAGATATGGCAGAGTACAGACCTTCACGGCAAGAAGCATCAATCCACAGGCGGCTGTCAAATACCTCAATGGACGCGACAGCCTTATATACCGAAAGAGCACATCCATTTTTGGCATTGATATAGCCATGAAAGCTGCACGTCAATCGGGTAAAGTGTATCTTGTAGAGGGCGCACCGGATGTTATGCGTCTTCAATCATTGGGTATAGCCAATGTGATAGCCTCGCTCGGAGGCAGTTGGTCAAAGGAACAACTTGGATATTTCAGCAAGTTCAGTTGTAGTTTGTGCTTCATCCCTGACAGCGATAAGCCCAAGGATGGTGAGAAATTTGGAGCTGGAGAAAAGTTCGTGTTTGCCAATGGCAGACTGGCAACGGAGATGGGTTTTCAAGTCTCAGTGCGTGAAATACCCAAAGAAGGTAACGTCAAACAAGACGCAGACTCGTACATCACCTGTCTTGAACGTTGGGAAGGTCTGACAGAAAAGGACTTCATACTTTGGTATGCCGACAAACACTACGATACAGAAAGCACCAACGATGACCAGCTGAAAGTTATCAGCGATGTATGCGACCTGCTTGTCAACATACAATCGGAGGTGCTTCAAGCTTCTCTGTTGACGGATCTGAAAGACAAATACCGTAAAGCCTCTGTTTGGAAAGGCGCTTTAGCAGACGCTGCAAGAAGACGGCAGGAGCAGAAACGGAGACAAGCCATCAAAAAGTCAGATGAGCTTGAAGGCTATCGTTTCTACAGAAAGGGCTATCACTATTACGACCTTGACCCACAAGGACGTGAAAGAGCTTGGACGAACTTCATCATTCGCCCATTGTTCCTCATTGCTGATGACAACAAGCCAAGCCGTATCTTTGAATTGGAAAACGAAAACCGCATCAAACGAACCATAGAGCTACAGCAAGCCGACGTGACAAAGCTTGACCGCTTCAAAGAGAAAATCGAAGGCAAGGGCGACTTCCGCTTCTTCGAGAAACAGGAAAAATACGAGTTATTGAAAGCATACATCTACGGCAAGACAGAAGAAGCACAGCGAGTACCACAATTGGGGTGGAACAATATAGGTGAGAGAGGCTTTTATGCTTTTACCAATGGTATTGTATATGAAGGAAAGTGGAAGTCTGTCGATGACTATGGCATCATCCGACTTGACAATGAAAATTTTTACTTGCCAGCTCTTTCGAAGATACACAAGCGCAACAAGAATGCCTATGTCAATGAAAGACGTTTCATCCATGCCCCAAAGCGTGAGGTTGCTGCCCAAGAATACTTCATGTTGCTCCATGAGTTATATGGAGATAATGGTATAGTAGCCATCTGCTTTTACCTCGCCACATTGTTTCGTGACATCATCACTGATACGACACGTTCTTTCCCTATATTGAATATCTACGGCAAGAAAGGCACTGGAAAAACAGAGTTTGCGCTGTCGCTCATCAATCTGTTCCAGAGAAATCCAGAAGTCAGCAATTTGGACAGCACCACCTATTATGCTATGGGTGACAAATGCGCTGAAGTCAGCAATATGCTCGTTCATTTTGATGAATACAAAAACTCGTTGAGCAAGAAGCATATAGACTTTCTTAAAGGTATCTATGACAATGCCGGACGCTCGAAAAGGTCAGCAGACGGGGAGCGAAGGGAGTCCACGAATGTAGACTGTGGCGTTGTGCTCACCGGGCAAGAGATGCCAACGGCAGATATAGCCCTGTTTTCAAGAGTTATCTTCTTGGAGTCTCAGAGAAGTGAGCGAACAAAGGAAGAAACTGACAAGTACCAGACATTCATGAAATTGCGCAATATGTGTCCGACCAATATAACAGTCTGCCTGATGCGTTATCGTGACAACTTTAACGCAGGATGGTTCAACGCATGGAAAAGAGCCTTGGGTGAGATAAAGAGCGAGGTGGATTACAGTACCATAGGAGAACGCTTCATCAATAACTGGGCAATGATGTTGGCGACCTACTATTGTCTACATTCCATAGCGGAAGAGCTTCCTTTCTCCGAGAAAGAAGTGCATGACATTTGCATTGAGGGGCTGAAGTACCAACATTCATTGTGCAACAGCACGGACGAGATAGCAGTATTCTGGTCGATGTTCTCCAAGGCAAGACAACTTGGAGACATAAGGGAAGGACAGGACTACAAGGTTTGCCTGATGAAAACGTTGAAAGTGACAACAAAAGGCAAGCAGCGTAAGGTGGTAGACTTTGAAACGGACAGATACGTCCTCTTTATAAGGGAGAAAATCTGTATTGCTAAGGCAAACATACAAGCAAGAAGAGAAGGCAAAGTTCTTATACCAGACGAGTCATTGCTCTCTTACCTTGTATCGACCCCGGACTACTACGGAAAAACTAACTCTCCGTTAAAGTTCTATATCCTTGACGAGAATGGAAAGCCGACAAGAAAAGCCAATGATTCAGGAAGTGCATCGCTTGTGTTTGACCAAGAACGTGCGCTTGCGTTTGACTACCAGTCCATTTGTGGAAATTACGACATCAACCTTGTCACGGTCTCTGAACCAGAAAAAGATAAGTTCAATAACGAATAGAAAGATATGGCATCACAAAATAACATCTATCCTCTTTTCTTCATATTGGAAAGGGTGCGTAATGGTTACATTCTTACTGCAAAGGAAGAAACAGGAGGATTAAAAGAAGCTGAATTTCGCAAGGAGGTGGTATCAGAAGACAAAATCAACGCTCGGATAGGTCAGATGCTCCACCTTGATGCAATGGTGAAAGAGCGTCCCGTTGTGTTTCATGTAGAAGCAGTCGGTGAAAGCACATACCAGATGGCGAACGAACGTTCTTCTGATGAACTGACGGAAGCAAAGCTCGCCTATGTCCACATCAACAGTAAGGATATAAAGGACGGCTCCATTCTGTCCTTGCTGATTAAGGACACCGACTCGATTGAGGTCTATGGCTTTGAGGCTGAACGAGCAGCCAAAAGCAACAACATTCCACTGTTCAGAGTCAATGGAGTGCCTGTGCTAAGTTTTCCCAATACCAAGGATGGCAAGAAAGCCTTGGCGACTTGCGTTGGCAGGACACTACTCACGGAAATCAGCATCCAACAGCTTACAGACTGGTACCATTCCCACAAAGTATTGATGGAAAAGGAGAATAAGAAAGGGAAATAGGCATATAATTTTGAGCAGAAAGATACAGAATATTGTACGGCTGTAAAGTTCTCAATATAAGGAAGTGTCACGCTCAATATATTAAACGACATAATAAAACAATTTGAGAAATGAACACAAGAATTATCGCCGTAGCCAACCATAAAGGTGGTGTCGGCAAAACCACAACAGTAGCAAATCTTGGAAGTATTCTTTCCAAGAAAGGTTTCCGTGTGTTGTTGATTGACCTTGACGCACAGGCCAATCTCACAACTTCGTTGGCATCCTCTTTTGATGGAGCCACAATCTACGAAGCACTGACCGGCAAGGTGGAAACCTTACCAGTCATTGAAATCACAGACAGTTTGCACCTCGTTCCTGCATCCTTGACACTTGCCATGGTTGATGTGGAACTTTCCACAGCCATAGCAAGGGAGAGCATCCTGTCTGAAGTTCTGGAGAAAGCGGAAGTCGCAGACAAGTACGACTTCGTGTTGCTTGACTGTCCTCCCTCTTTGGGCTTGGTAACGCTCAACGCCTTTACAGCCGCTACCGACATTGTCATCCCTCTCGTTTCTGAGGTGCTACCATTCAAGGGACTGACCATGATTAACGATTTCATCAATATGGTAAGCCGAAAGCTCAACCCCCAAGCTCACATTACTGGCATCCTTATCACACGGTGGGAAGGAAGCAAGTTGTCAAAGGGCATTGAAGAAAAATTGCGTGAGGCAGTAGGTGACATCGTTTTCAATAGCAGAATACGCAAGAACATCCGTCTTGCAGAAGCTCCCTTGGAAAGTCGCAGCATTCTGGACTACGACAAGAATTGCAACGGAGCCAAGGATTATCTGTTGTTCGCAGAAGAGTTTCTAAATAGAATGACACAAGTATAGGAGGATTGACTATGGACAACAAGAGTCTGGACGCTTTGTTCACAGGACTTACGGTGACGGGCAACCCACAATCGGAGACAACGAACACGGCAAGAACGTCCGAAAAAGGAAAGAAGGGAAAGCCACTGTCGGCTAGAGCAAAGCAGAAAAAACTGGAGAAAGAAAGACAAGAAGAACGGTTCTGTACAATAGTTAGTTCTGACCTCCTGAAGAAAGTGCGCATAATTGCCACTCGTGAAGGGTTACAGATTAAAGATGTAGTGGAAGCTGCATTTGAGAAAGCCATCAGTAACTATGAGCGGAAACATGGAAAAATAGAAGACGACCCCAAGAAGAACGTCAAGGATCTCTTCTGACTTCGAACATCATTATATATATCGATACATCATAATTGATTGTGTAGGAATACTCAATTATTATGTCGTGGTGGCAGGTTGTTGTGAAACACTCTGCCACTTACGCTATTTATATCATTCTAATACAAAGGAAAAATACAATTCTTTGGTTCTATTCTATATTCTCGTTAGAACCAATCTACCATTATCCAATTGGAAACACCTGTTATTTGGAACTTTATATAAAGATAGTGGGCCATGCATGGTAATTTTGTGTTTGCAATTCACGAATTACCAACAAAAAAATGAATGATTATGAGTCCATTTATAATTTTCGTTATCGTATTGACCATCGCATATGTATTGTACTATGCGACCATAATAACAATGGATCTAAATGCGAAATCCAAGAAAGAAGGAGAACATGAGGAAACCATTTCTGCAAGTGATACAAAAGAAGCGGAAGAAGAAAACGCTCCACAGACCGTCTTGGAAGATACCAAAACTGGTGGCTTCTCATTTTTAGAGTCAACCGAGGCACAGGGAAATCCTGTCGAAGAAGCTGCAGAAACAGAACCTGCACCAGCAATAGACGAAGGCATCCTACCTAAGACTACAGAAACTCCGACAGAGGCGAATAGAGACAATCATTTGGGTATGGAAGACAAGTCATCACAGGAAGAAAATCCTGAGAATGACGATGACAAAGAGGCTCCTATTTCAACTTCAATGTTCCACGAAGAAGCCACATCAGAAGAAAAGCAGGAAGAACTTTTTGATGAAAGCAAGGCTTTTGACCAGGATTTGACCCAACCGCAATATGCAATCAGCTCCATCATTGACAATGAGAAAGACGCAGCCTTGATTCAGCGAATAGACGCAATAAACCAAAGGTTGGTGGATTGCAAGACTGAGGGTGGATTAAGAAACCCAATGCAACTTGCCAGTGAGATACGAGAAAACAGAGAACATAGCAATATCGACTTCCAAGATGAATACACCCAATGTTAATATCCCATACAGACTATGCACTGCACTATTGGCTGTATTATGCATTCAAGATGTTTCGGCCAGATGTGGGTCTGTTGACTATTCATGGGGAGCGGATGGACTTGCCGAAGCAACCGCATTCGTTGGCACCATGATGATATACACTGTGGAAATTCTGTATGCCGTGGCAGGTATTGTGGTGATTGTAGCCGCATTGCAAATCGGTATAAAGATGAACTACCATGAGGGAGACATCACCAAAAGCATGATGATGCTTTTCGGTGGCATCCTCTTTATGATTGGTGCTTCAATTGTCATGCCAGCATTGTTCGGCTATCAAGACATGAATTTCGTATTTTAGACTATTTAATCGCGAAAAAAATAGAGTTATCACAAATTGTAGAACTAAAAAATTAGAAAGTCAATGAAAAAGTTTTTTTCAAACGTCTTTACTCCCATTAAGGCGAAAGTGTCTCACGCAAGGAATCGTGCGAAACTCATGATGATGGGTGCAGCGATTGCCGCTCTAACTCCTATCGGTGCTTCTGCGCAGAACCTGGCCGGTACTGGCTATGATGCAGGAACTTCCGCATTGGAGGAGGTTGCATCCGAGTTGGTCAAGTACATTCCGTATGTAGTCAACTTGTGTTATGCTCTTGCAGGTATCGTTGCCATTGTCGGTGCCATCTCAGTGTACATCGCCATGAACAACGAGGAGCAGGATGTCAAGAATATCTTAGTCCTACGAAATGCGTTTGAAAAGACAAGAAAGCAAATGAAAGTAAACACACTAAGTATCAATGTATTAAGCGATAATTTGAACTTTCCGATGTTTGCGGAACTCACTCTTAAAAAGACATAAAAGACTGTTTCTTGTTTCCGTTTTGTTTCTCGTTTCTCGGTTTATTTTCTTATCTTTACATCAGTTTTCCGAAGTAAGGGAAGAGAAAGAAAAGCAAATGTCAGCATTGGAAACCATATCTGACATGAACTTTCAACAAGAGGGAGAAAGACCCTCCTGGCAGCAGAATACAAAAACAAAATAACACTTTATACATCATGGCAAGACCAAAGAAACATGTAAAGCTGAAAGAACCGATTAAAATTCGGTTGAAGTCGCTCGCAGATGGCAACAAGAGCATCTATCTTGACATCTACTATAAGGGAGTGAGAAAGTATGAATACCTCAAACTCTATCTCGTCCCCGAAATCAATCCCGTCTGTAAGGAACAGAACAAGCAGACTATGGCGATTGCAGAACGCATCAAGGCAGAGCGCATCAAAGCCCTGCATGGTCATGGCATACAGGACTGGGAAACCGTCAAGCAAGGTTCAATGCTTCTCACTACTTGGATAAAGAAGTATTGTGAAGGTGGTGTCGGCATCAAGAAGTCAACACTCCATTGCCGTGTGGAAATGCTGCACACCGTGGAGAAGTATCTTGACGAGACAAACAAAGGCTTCATTGCCCTTGAAGAGGTCAATGCGGAGTTCTGCCGTGGTTATGTAAAATTCTTGCGTAACTTCCCAAATTCCCATATCAAGTATGGCGAGCCAAGACCTATCAGTGAGAATACGGCAAGCCGATACCTCGGAATGTTCTCCACTGCTCTCAATAACGCTGTGCGCCAAGGCATTATCCGAAACAATCCGATGAAGGAACTTGATGCACGTGAGCGCATCCAACCCAAGGAAGGCAAGAAAGAATACCTTACTATAGAGGAACTTCGCACCCTCATAGCTACGGATAGTTACCGCCCAGAGGTCAAGGAGGCTTTCATCTTCGCTTGTTTTACAGGATTGCGATTAAGCGACATGTACCGTCTTGCGCCGATGCACATCTTCAAGACCGCTGACGGAAAAGGCGAATACATAGACATGGAAATGCAAAAGACGGAGAAGCCTGTTATAATACCTCTCTCGGAAGAGGCTAAGCGTTGGTTGCCGAAACCAAGAGGAAATAATATTCCTTTCTTTGACATTCCGACCACACAGACCGTTATAGGCAGGGCTCTCCGCAAATGGGCGGAAGCGGCAGGGATTGAGAAGCATATCTCATTCCATTGCTCACGGCACACATTCGGAACGATGATGCTCACGCTCGGTGCAGACCTTTTTACCACAAGCAAGCTGATGGGACATTCCAACATTCAGACCACGGAAATCTATGCTAAAATCGTGGACAAGAAGAAGGAGGAAGCCATCAACCTCATTGACGGTATGTTCACATAAATCATTGACAACGAATATATATATAGACATGACAATAACTATCAGACAAAAGGCACTTGCCAACGACAACATAAGCTTGTATCTTGACATCTACGATGGTGGCAAGCGCAAGTTTGAATTTCTTTCCCTCTATTTGTTGCCAGAGGTTGATGCAGAGACCAAAGCAAGAAACGAAGAAACATTGCAACGTGCTCACCAGATAAGGGCTGAGCGTATTCTTCATCCAGAGACCATCCCAGAGGTAGGTCACTTGATGATTGTGAAGGAAATCCCCAATGACGAGTCTCCCGAAGTCTTAGATTGGATCCAGACTTACATCGACTGGATGAGCGACAACACAGACTATTCCAAGGCTATTGTTGACCAATCAAAGTATCTGAAATACCTAATGAGCGAGTTCCTTGCCAACAAGCGCAGACCTCACATCACTCTGAGGAAGTTCGACAAGGAATGGTTAAAGGCTTTCTTCCTTTGGTTGAAGAACGACTATGTACCCCAAAAGTATGTACGAGTTGAAACCAAACCTTTGTGTGAAGGTTCCCTTCACAATGTTCAACAGCGCATAGTGACGGTGTTCAACAAGGCTGTCAAGTTCGGCAAGTTGAAGGCTAACCCTTTCTACCAGTTGGAGAAGTCAGACATCTTTCCCAAGCCAAAGACATCACATAAGCAGTATCTCACTCCAGATGAACTGAAAAGGTTCATGGCTTCAGATGAGAGAAGTCCTGGAGTTGCAGAGACACAGAGAGCTTTTGGTTTTGCCTGTCTAACAGGACTTCGTATCAGCGACATCAAGGCTCTGCGGTGGAGTGATATCAAGAGGAACGAGGAAACAAACACGCTTGTAATCATCCAAAAGAAAACCAAGGCTCTCAATGCCGTACCAATCGGCAATACCGCCTTGTCATGGATGCCACCCAAAGGCAATGATGATTTTGTGTTTCACCTTCCTGCCAAGGCTAATGTGGATGCAGCCCTTAAAAGGATAGCTAAAAAGGTGGGCATTGAGAAGAATATCTCTTTTCACTGTGCCCGACATACATTCGGAATTTTGGTGCAGACGGTTACTGGTAACATTGAGACTACCAAGAAGCTGATGGGACACAAGTCACTCAAATCCACCTCCATCTATGCAGATGTGCTGACGCATGAAAAGGTCAAGGCTGTTGACAATATGAAGAAAGCCTTTCGAGGTCGCAAACAGCGTGAAGAGAACAAGCAGATACCGAGGACAAAGCGGACAGCAGCCACCAACACCCATCCACGCAGAATAACTTTTTTACAGGATAACAAGTAAACAGAACTTTTCAGGATAACAACCAGTTAAATTCACTTTTGTAGTCCCCATATTTCGGGCAGGGATTTCTCTCTGCCTTGGGGGGCTACACTTTCAAAACAAGCAGTACAACGAATCACAAACAATTAAATTACAGGATAATGAACAAAACTATCGACACCGAGACTCTTCTTTTGAAGGTAGAGTCACATGAGCACCGCATTGGGATAATGGAGAACCTACTCCGTGATGCCAAGCAAGTATTGACACTGGAGGAAGCAGCCTTATTCATGGGTATATCAAAGAGCAGTCTCTACAAGATGACACACAAGCATGAACTTCCGTTCTTCCGTCCCAACGGCAAGATTATATACTTTGAGAAGTCCGAGCTTTTGAACTGGATGCGCCAGAACCGCAGTATGTCCGAAGCTGAGACCAAGGCTGCAGCGACCAAGCACATGAGTGAACTTTGTAAATAGACATGGCGATGATGAAGGACGATATTTCCCATGAGGAGTACAGAAGCAAGTTGGCGAATGTCGCTGACTTTGCTGTGAGCTACATCAATACTGGCAACGGCTACTTTCGGATGCGTGATGCTTTCAACGGACTTGCCGAGCAATGCGGAGCCAACAAGGGCATTAATGATAAAGCAACTGTCGGCAGAAGAAAACTTCTTGCCCAGTCTGTTTGCATTGAGTGCATTTCACGATTAAGCAGTCATTCTAATGACAGGTTGCAAGGCGAGCTCTATGTTATCGCAGAGGACATTTCCCCAAGGAGAGGATGGCATAGATGATTTTCTCTTTACTGAGAAAAACAGTCTTGCCAGTTATGGTTATAATATTCAAAATTCACAGAACATGGATAAACAAAAGATACATTACTGCTTCACGCTGTCCGATGTACAGATGGAGTATCTTCGCTGCAAAAAGTACAAGATTGACCGCATGGAATGCTTCATGTCTCTTGCCTCTCTTGCTGAACGTGAAACAACACTTGTACCTATCAGCAAGACCCAACAAGTGGAAATCTTGTGTGGGCAATGTCTGGTTGACAACACCCGACTTGCCAAACTCTGGGATAAAGACCGCAAGACCGTACCCAAACTTTTACAGGCTATGGAGGCTGTGGGGATTTCCTCTTCACAAAAAGTTGGAGACAACCGCATCATTACCCTGCATTCCCTCTCTGGTTGGTATGTGGACGGAAGATTTGTCAAGAACGGATTTTCATTGAAGCGCAATACTGATGGCTCTGCAATCATCCACACGGAAGTTCCACAAGTAAGAGTAATTGTTACGACAACAGAGAATAATACAAAGTCGGACAAGGAAGATGGGCATTCTGCCAATGGAATATCCGATACTGACAACAAGGGCAATTCTTCTACGGCAGATATTTCTTCTTCCCTAAATTCGACTTCATCTAATGACAACAGAAGCGTGGGTAAGGTCGGAACGAATGGCAATCTTTCCGATGCTGTTACAGGTGGAATTTCCCCACAACAAAACTACTCCAGACAGTCTGTTGGCAATCCTTCTTCCATGCAAGAAGCAGATGCCAAACAGAATAATGGAGAACACAACACATATCCACAGCATCTGGCAGGAGGACAAACACAACAGTCTAACGGTTCTAATGACAATGGTTACAAGCCTAACGACTCCCATAACGGCAATCAATAGGCATCAGAGGCTAATGAGCCACCATACCGATAAATCATCCCAAAGGACGATTGACCGCCATAGGCTACCGCCAAACTGTTATACGTTTAAGCTGCCTTGGGGACGGACGCTGTTAAAAGTGCCGTCATTTTATAGGTACTTTTCGAGAAATCCTTTTGTAATACAGAAGCCGTGTCCGTCTTTCTGTATTCCTAAAAGTTTCTCGGACTACTCGCAGGCTCGCAGTCGTGACCACCTTTGCAAGGTGCTTGTAATCATCCCATTTTAATCAGAGACAAGGACAAATGAGAAAGAAGAAAATCATAAGGAAACCGCCTACGGAAGTCCATACCTACCGATGTACGAAAGAAGAGTTAAAGCAGCTCCAGACGCTTGCCAAGGAGTGTGGAATAAGTCTGAGCCGCTATGTCGTTGAGACTGGTTTGAAGCACCGTCCACGCATGAGGCTCACCAAGGAAGAGGTGGACGCTCTCAACTCTCTCGCCATCGCAAGGACGGATTTGATAAAAATCAGCAACGTGCTATCCAAGAAAACGGCTGAGGAAAAGGCTCGGTTCTTCAAGAATGAGAAGTTCATGCGTTGGTGGATTGATGCCGTTGCAGGACTTATCCAACATTGGTATAGCATTGAAGAGAATATCGCAACAAACGTACAGACCAAATCAAAGGAAGATACATGATTATGCTCGCAAAGGTAGTATCGTATGGAGGCAACTCCGTAAGGTACGCATTGGAAAAGGAGAAGGCAAAAACGGTCAAGGTGAACAATATGCCCGATGGTCTTGACCCTACCGCCATCTGGTACATGATGAAGCATCATTGCCAGTATCATCAGGCGGAAAGGACGGTGGGCAGAAAGTTGGAAAGGTTCATGACCACTTTTGTACTTTCCCCATCAAAGGAAGAGTCTGCAAACTTCACGATTGAAGATTGGTCTAACCTCCAAGACGAAGCATTGGAAGTTTTGGATTCTGTAAGCCTTAAACCCAAAGGCTTCACAAACGAGATGAAGACCAATTTCCGCAATTCTATGAATGTGGGCGGATTGCACTCTGACTCCAAGTCAGGAACGCTGCACCTTCACATTGATTGTTGTCGTGTGGATATGGAGGGCAACACCAACGATGTACATGATATTCATCTTCGGGCAATGAAGGCTGCGGAAATCATCAATATGCGTCATGGGTGGGAACAACCGCAGGAGATACGGAATATGCGGAAAATGGAACTTGCGGAGGATTGTGAAAACACCCTCAAAGATATGCAACAGTTCAACATAGACAGATACTTCAATCTGTTGCGCATGAAAGGCTATGAGGTAAAGCCACGCTATGACAAACAACGGAAACTTGTCGGCTATACTGTTGGCAAGAATGCTTCCGTGTTCAAGGCTTCTGAGATTGGCAGAAAGTTTATGGCATCAAAGATTGAAGACACCTGGATGAAACTGCACCCAAAACCAACACAAGTCAAGACAAAGCCTGTTTCTCCATCCGTTGCTTCTGCGCCTCGCCCAGTTCGTCCTGTCGTTCATACTCCAACAGCATCACAACCAAAAGCGCAACCTCAAATTACACAAACGGCATTCACAATCAACATTGGCGATGAAGTCAAGAAGGTGTGGATTCCGAACTCTGTCAAAGATGTCTTTACTAATGAGGTTCAGGTTCCAGAGGACAATGATATTGCGACAACAGAGAATGTCGCTCATGTAGCGATACTGTTGTTTGCAGGATATATTGATGCTGCCACTTCCATTTCAGAATCATGTGGCGGTGGCGGTTCTGCTCCCTCTTCTGGTTGGGGCAAGAAAGATGACGAAGATGACTGGAAGTTTGCCCACCGTTGCGCACAGATGGCTCATTCCATGTGCAAGCCTAAACCACGCAGCAGAAGTTTCCACCGATAAATCAATGACAATATGGCTATCAGAAAAAGCAAGATAAACATAGACACAGAAGAAAGATCCGACTTCGACAACATGATGAATGATGTCGAAAACGAGGTTGAGGAGCAGCAAGCCGAGGATGGGCTTGTAAACCGTGTTCCTGAGTTGAAGCAGTTGAGTGAGGACATTGACAAGGCTACAAACACCTTCATCAATGCCACACTTGAACTGGAATCCGCCATTCAGCAGTATCAACGTGCGGAAGCCAAATTAGGTGGTGCTGTGACTACTATCAGCAAAAAGGTAGATACCATCAATCAACACATTGACAAGGCATTGGAGAATGCTCCGACCCAACTAAAAGTGTCAGTAAAAGTCAATGATGCCGACTGGCAGAAGATTCAAGAACTGTTTGTCAAAGAACGCCAATGGATGACCGCACAGATGCAGATGCATATCCGTGAGGTCAATTCCATGTTTGCCGATGAGCGGAAGAAAGTCCGTGAACGCTACAAGGAATATGATGGCTGTTATCTCGGTCATTATGCCCAGTGGTTCTTTTGGTTCTTCTTCACGATTGGTATCTTTGTAGTTGTAGGAGGGATAGCTATGATTGTTGCACAGAATTGTAGCAAATAAATTTGCAAACTATCATTCTTGTATTTCAATTTTGAATAATAATCTTAAAATGAATAGGAACTGGTGGATTTTGGTTATTGAAATAGTTTTCAAATAACTTTTGCTCATCATTATCATTGACGACACCCCCTATAATTAGTTCCTTGGGATTCACAAAGCTACGCCCTATGTATATGAGGGCATCAGGATATTCTTTGCCGAGGCGCAGTCTTGCATTTTCTATCCAGTCCTCAATCTCCATGATTATCAGTCCGTCTTTGCTACGTACCCATTCGAAGTCTTCTGCAATTTCTTTCACTGCGGACTTCAATTCATCATAAAGCATAGAGCCTAAATTGCTTTTATTATTTTTCACAAAATGCTTTAGTCGCTTCACATCATCCTTATTGCTTACTTTTGAAATGCAGCTCAGTTCTTTCCACAATTTCACGTTTACATTTTTGATGTCAGACAAAATATATTCACTGATGGAATCCTTCAGCATTTTTCTTAGGGGAAACTGTATTGTGTTTTCCCTCTCTATTTTGAATCTATTGAGTTGTTGGATATTATGCTCTGCCATAAATCTTTATTTAGCGTAAATGTTGTTTTGATATATTCTTGAACTTGCGGATAATCCGCAGAAAGCAAATCATTGCACTAATTCAACTCCAAATTTACTTCATCCTTATAGTTCTGAATTTCGTATTTTTATCAAATCCCATTACAAGCAAGTTGTATTCTTCGGGATAATAAACTGTGTTATTATGCACGATATATGGCATTGGGGCGTTTGTCGGCAACGAGACACTTCTCTTATTAACGGTATCTTCGATTTGAATACCAACGACCCAAGGACCAATATTCCTTTCGGTAAACTTGCAGTTGCCCGAAAAGTCTATCATTGCCTGTGGAGCATAGTCTTCCTCCAAAACCTTTCGGCTTACAGACAGCAATGAGTCTTGCACCTCTTTGTCCAATTCACAGAACAAAGTTTCCTTGCCGCTTCCTTTCGTGCTGGAACACGCTCCAACAAGAAGAACACAGAAAATAAAACATAGATATTTCATAAGCGTTTGTTTATTTGAGCCTTGCGGATAATCCACAGAAAGTGATTAATCATCCCAATAATACGTAGGTCTGTTGAAAGAAGGATACCAATCCAAGTATAGCACTTGTACCCTGGTGCCTATCTTGCGATAATCACCTTCCTCCACAAGCGAATTTCCATCATAAGTTTTATCTCCGACTTGAAACTCATACAGATAACAGTTCGTAGTATAGCGATGGACCCAAGACGAAGTATTAGGTGTAATCACGGCTTCTGTTTTCACACCATACTTTTTCAGCATACCTAATAGTATGGGTACACCAATAACGGCATAAGCAAAAACACAAATACAAATACCAAAGTAAATCTTCCCTATTGTTTCCTTTACTGAGCTAAAATCAATGTATCTCATTTGTTGCTTTGTTTTAAAACAAGGTTATATCATTTGACGTATCTCACCACATCCATTCCGAGGCATCCGTGCTGATAGGTAACGGTTACGGTGTCGCCCACATGATAGTCTTCCTTGTTGAATCCTCCACTGACATTTACCTTTTGTCCATTGTCCGTAAAACGAAGAACACATCGCGTTGTCCTCATCTTGCCTCCCGAACCGTAAAGGTCTTGGATAACAGCTTGACGTTGTTGCGTAGAAATCGGGAAATAAAAGTTTGTGGTGAAGATTATCGCCCCCAATACAACGGCAAGGGTACACGTATGCATTGAAACATAGTCGTCATCCTTGAACAGCTTGACAAGCAGATAGGAAACTACTGCTATTCCTCCGATGAGCCACCAACTATCATCGACTGTTCGCATCGCCGTAATAAGTCCCCAATATACACAAGCTAACAACAATATGGTTTTGACAAACTGCACCAAACAAGAGTCGTCATCGTCTTTCCTTCGTTTCTTCATGATTTCTACAATTTAATTCCTTTCATCGTTTGCTCTTGCCATTCCAAGATTTGGCTAACACCTTTATCGTAATCGCCTCTTTCTATATAATCTTTCAGCAATCGAGCGTTCTCTATCTTATCTAAGAAAAGGTTGTAGTCTTCCCTCTTTCTCAACGAGATTATTTTATCCAAAAAGAACATCGACTTGCGATAGTCTTCCAAAATGTAATAGGTCAAAGCAAAGTATCCGTCACGACCTGGCCTTGAGCCATAATATGGATGTTTTTTAAGGAAAAGCAGAAAGCCTTCAAATGTATTCAGTTTATCAAACACATCAAATTCATTCAGCTTGTCTTGAAGTTCAGACATCCTATTAATGTCCCAATAAGAGCCGAGCCTGTTCCCTAAGCTGAAATTATAAGTGCTAAATGGCGCATAAAGGCATTGAGCGAAATAGTTGACGAAGAACGAATTTGGGTCTATGGAATTATCCAAATAGAATCCGATCAACACCATTGCCCCAGTTTTATGAGCCAAGGTGTAATATGCTAACCGCCCCTTTTTCTTAAACCTATCGGGGAGTATCAGTTTTCTCATTATCTTATTCAATTCTGTTGATTTCATACTATTCACTCTTCATTTGTTCTTCACTATATTAGTTGAAGATATATTTTTGCAAATATACCCTACGACATATTCTATCGGGGTAAAAAGCTCCATATCATTGTTCTCAACTAATTCTTCTATTGAGGATTTTACAAGTCCCCAAAGTTTGGATGTTTCATATTCTTCATAAGGGTGTTTCATATCTTGTATTTTAAAGCTGCGGATTTGCTATCCGCAGGAAGTGAATTTATAATTTTTGTTCCATTAGAATTTTATCAATCATAGAGGTTTTCTTGAAAAAGGGATACGTATGATAAAAACTCTTCGGCTCAATGGAATCAGAATCTTGCCCCATCATCCATGCCGAAACAATCAAAACCATCATTTCGTAGTTTGCCATTTTCCTCTGTTTGGGTGGCAATCGTTTCAATGCTTTCCGCAGTCCTTCTATCTTTTGGGGATATTTCTGTAGCATTCGGCACAATCCTTCAGAAAGAGTCTCGTCATACGACTCATCGGTATGAGACAAGCAATGCCTTATCACCAAATTGTAGTCCTGCTCTTCGGAATGTTCTTGGTCAAAGAAATCCCCATCAATGATTCGGCTAACAAATAGGCTGTCTGCATTCGTCTCTTTTTTGCCTTTCAACTCTATTCTTCTTATGCTTTTGTCATAGAAAAGAACTCCATCTGGAGAATCGTTTATCGCATAAATATAACTTCTTTCCTTTTCTCTTTTAAACAAGTATTTGATGTCATAAAAGATTTCTCCAGCCAAAGTTAGCGTATCAGCCTCTAATGATGCAAAATAAGATTCTTCAATTTTGGTTTTGCCAAGCCTTTTGTTCCATCTGGAAATTTTCAATGTGCCAATGTTGGCATCATCAAATGTAAGTCTTATAGACATTCTTGTGTCGGAAAGTTTCACCTCTCCGACATAACTATTTATATCTTTTTCCAAAGTGGCAGCTTGACTTCCCATGCTAAATAAAAGCAACAAAATAATGTTTATCGCCAAGGCGACAGGAATCCATTTGTTTGTTCTCATACCATAGTCATTTTGCAACTATAATCATTTTAATCATTACGTTCTTTCTCGTCTGTAATAAGTTCTTTCATATCCACAGACAACAACTGCGCGATTTCGAGAAGTGTGGTAAGGTTGGGTTGAGAGCGGTTGCATACGTAAGCATTGACTGTACTGAAACTTCTTCCCAACTTCTTTGCAAGCCATGTTTGGCTTATCCCTTTGTCCTCTAAGACTGCTCTTATGCGATTTAACTTCATCTTTTTATCGTTTTTATGTTACAAAAATAACGTTTTATTTTGATAATCCATCCAAATCCCTTGAATATCTGCTGTATTCCGTCGTAATTTAGACAAAATAGAAATATAATCTGCAAAAATGGAACTAAGCAATTGGTTTTCCAATACGGTAAGATACCAGTATGCGTTCATAAATATTTGTTCTCTTTGCCATACTCTTAAAATGACAAAATCGGAAATTTATCATTGTTTTCAGTGTTAATTTATGTTTTCTCATGCTTTCATTTTGGGATTTCTTGATTTTGTTGTTCCTAATTTGTTTCTTTCGTCATTTTACCATTTCAATTAGTATTGATTATCAGTACATTACGAGCAATCAGTAAGATTTCAAGAAGAAGATCATGATGACCGTCGGTGCTTGTATCTTCCTGATTGCCGCAGCCAATGCCCTCCCGCTCTTCTTCGGTATCAGTAACTAATCCAAACGTCGTGTTATGGCAGAGATGACAGAGACAAACATGGAATACCAGATGTTTAAGGGATTGCAGCGTCCTTTGGAGTTCATGGGACTTCAAGGACGCTACATCACTTGGGCTGCCGTCACCGCTGGTGTCGGCATATTGGGCTTCATGTTGGTTTACGCTCTGGTTGGATTCCTTGTCGCATTGGCATTTGCAGCAGTTTCCATAAGTAGTGGAATTTGCCTTATAATGGTCAAGCAACGAAAAGGACTCTACTCAAAGAAAAACGACAAGGGCATTTATGTCTATGCTTACAGAGAGCGTTTGTGAAATCATTTACAGCCGATGGGAAATGTAAAGTTATAACATAGTAAACAATCAACGGGTAGGCTCGATCCACGGCGGTAAGAGTCTACCCTTACTTGTATAAACAAAAACAATGGTCATTTACGTTATCATTTTTCTGATTGCCGTATGCCTTGGCATGGCAATTTCCGTGTATTCTTTCGGTACAGGGAGCAAACGAGTCAAAATCTTCAAGGAAATCTATTTCTCCATCGAGGACATAGATGGTATCGGTGTGTTATACACCAAGACCGGTGAGTTTTCTGCCATACTTACAATGCAGAACCCAGTACAGAAATTTTGCGCTGACATAAATGAGTATAATTCATTCTCCAATCTGTTGTCATCACTGATGTCAACCCTTGGTGAAGGCTATTCCATCCACAAGCAGGATGTTTTCACGAAAAAGAAGTTCCAATGTACGGACGAGGGCAACAAGGAGTTCCTGTCTGAAAGCTATTTCAAGTACTTCAAGGGAAGAGAGTATACGGATTGTAGCACATATATCGTCATTACACAAGAGAACAAGAAAAGCCGTCTGTTCAGTTATGATGACAAGAAATGGAAAGACTTTCTTGTCAAAGTCGGCAAGGTGAGGGACCAGCTTCGTGACCGTGGCGTTTCTTCACGCTTCTTGTCTGCCAGTGAAGCCAAGCTCTATGTTGACCAGTATCTTTCCCAGAACTACACGAGCAAAAATGTTTCTTTGAACAACTTCAATGTCAAGGATGACCAAATCGGCATCGGAGACAGGAAGTTCAAGGTATATAGTTTGGTGGATGTGGATAGCATTGTCCTGCCGACGCTTATCCGTCCATATACCAACATCGAGGTCAACAATATCAGTATGCCTGTGGACTTGATGTCTATGGTGGATAGCATTCCAGAAGCAAAGAGCGTTGTCTTCAACCAAGTCATCTTCCTGCCAAGTCAGAAGCAGGAGATGAGTAGGTTGGCAAAGAAGAAGAATCGCCATGCCTCCCTTCCAAACCCAAGCAATCAGATTGCCGTAGAGGACATCAAGAAGGTAGAAGAGCTGATAGCAAGAGAAAACAAGCAGCTTGTATATTGTCACTTCAACCTTGTGGTCACTGTCGATGTGAAAGCGGATCTTCAAAAATGCACCAATCATCTGGAGAATACCTTCGGGCGTATCGGCATTCAGATAAGTCAAAGAGCTTACAACCAATTGGAGCTGTTCGTCAGCACCTTCCCTGGCAACTGCTATTCGCTGAACAAGGATTATGACCGATTCCTTACCCTAAGCGATGCTGCCGGATGCTTGATGTATAAGGAAAAACTCCCCAAGAGCGAGGACACACCTTTAAAGGTCTATTATACAGACCGTCAAGGAGTGCCTGTAGCTATTGATATTTCCGGTAAGGAAGGCAAGAGGAAACTGACGGACAACAGCAATTTCTTTTGTTTGGGTCCAAGTGGAAGTGGCAAATCGTTCCACATGAACAGTGTAGTACGCCAGTTATGGGAGCAGAATACCGATGTAGTTATGGTTGATACCGGTAACTCCTATGAGGGACTGTGTGAGTATGTCGGTGGGAAATACATCAGCTATACGGAAGAACATCCTATCACAATGAATCCTTTCCGCATACAACGAGAGGAGTTGAACGTGGAGAAAATGGACTTTCTGAAGAACCTTATCATGCTCATTTGGAAAGGCAACTCCGCCATACCGACAAAGATAGAGGAGTTGCTTATTGAGCAGGTTATCAAGGAGTACTACGAAGCCTATTTCGTAGGCTTTAAAGGCTACAACAAGTCCCAGATAGATGCCCTGCACAAGAAGTTCCTCATTGAGACAGCCACAGAGGGCAAGCCTACCGACACCAACAAAGAGGTGGAGGAACGTATCTGGAAGAAGATTAAGGAAATGGAAGACAGACGCAAGGCTTTGGTTGTTGATGAATTGTCGTTCAACAGCTTCTTTGAATACAGTACGGAGCGCATTCCTTATATCTGTAGCGAGAATAAGATTACAGGCATAGACTTGTCTTCATACAACTACTCTTTGTCAGAGTTCTACCGTGGCGGCACATATGAGCGAACTTTGAATGAGAACATAGATAGTAGCCTGTTCGACGAGACATTCATCGTGTTCGAGATTGACACCATCAAGGACAACAAGACTCTTTTCCCTCTTGTAACGCTTATCATTATGGATGTTTTTATCCAAAAGATGCGCATCAAAAAGAACCGCAAGGTGCTTGTCATTGAAGAAGCATGGAAAGCCGTGGCATCCCCAATGATGGCAGAATACATCAAGTATCTGTATAAAACAGCCCGAAAATTTTGGGCTATGGTGGGTGTCGTTACGCAGGAGTTGCAGGATATTATTGGCAGTCCGATTGTCAAGGAAGCCATTATCAACAATTCTGACGTTACCATTCTTCTTGACCAGGGAAAGTTCAAGGAGCGTTTTGATGACATCAAGGCGGTACTTGGACTGACAGATGTGGAGTGCAGGAAGATATTCACAATCAACCGTCTGGAGAATACGGAGGGACGAAGCTTTTTCCGAGAAGTCTTCATCCGTCGAGGTCTGGCCAGTGATGTGTATGGTGTCGAGGAACCAAGAGAATGTTACATGACCTACACGACAGAGCGAGCTGAGAAAGAGGCATTGAAACTCTACAAGGAACAACTTCAATGCAGCCATCAGGAAGCCATTGAAGCCTATTGTCGTGACTGGTCTCTTTCTGGCATAAGCAAATCCCTTGCCTTTGCGCAAAAAGTGAACAATGCAGGGCAAGTACTTAACTTGAAACAGAATAAATAGACAACAAAACCAAAGATAATGAGACAGTTTGCCATCATATTAACCATCATATTCTCCTTGGCTGTGAACACAGCCAAGGCACAGTATGCCAGTGTCAATGTGGATTACAAGACAATGGAAGCCATGTCGGAAGCCTTTACAACAGAGGCCGCAATGGAGGCTCTTCACAATGAGAACCTTCAAAAGATTTATGATAGTTATAAAGCGGCTGAAATTGCCAGTGCAGGTATCTTTTCTTCCAAGTACCTTGACAGAAAGGCTCTTACCAATCTCAATCTTTGGGACGACAAGAAAGAGAACTACTATTATAACCGTATTTATAACATAGTAAGCAAGAGGATTATTCCAAAGACCATCACCTGCGCACAGCTGATGGTCGAGGATCCTTCTACGGCAATCTACTGGGGCAGCTATCTTTTGAAAACAACAGAAGACGTAAAGTCCCTTTGCCAGCAATTTGAGAGTGTTGTGACAAACAGCACCCTCAGCTTCAAAGATATAGCCTTTTTACAAATAGCCGAAGAACTGAAAGCTGTGTTCAATATCACCCAATTAGGTGGAATCGATTGGAAGAATCTTTTTGAACACCTTGGAGATGACATAGAAAACAGTTTTACCAAAGAAAATTTGGAAAAAGACTTGGACAATCTTATCGGGAAAGGTGTTGGTATGGCCAATGCCGGTTTTAACAATGGAATGAACGAATTGCTGAAAGGAACCAGTTTCGGTGGAACCTTTCAGCAGAAACTTGGCAGCATATTGACCTTTGTGGATAATGCAAGCGGTTTGTATGCTGATTTCAAGAACAGTTCCACGCAGCACGTGTTGAACAGACTTGTGGGCGAAGATAAGATCAAAGACCTTTTCTGTATTGGTGACTATAATCTCACACGATGGATTGATGACTATTCCAAAGCCTCGCAAGGTCAATACTATACACAAAGAGTGTATATCTACAGACGAGACTACGGCTCGGAAACACTCAGTGATTACGTTCCGCCCAAGGATGACGATGCCATATTGTATGGAGACCATTGGTATAGAATAAGCACAAAGGATCCAAACTTTTCTCCAAGTTCCTCCCAATATGAGGCAATACTCTCAAATTCAGAAACTCATGCAGGATGGAGCAGAAAACGGGTTGCGGAATTAAATGCGCAAGACTCCAAGAACACGTATAGAATAAACAACTACATTTCCGCCTACATATTGAGCAAAAAGAAAAGTGGGCAATATGCAAAGGCATACGCTTATTCAATCAATGTAACAAAATCGTGGGACGTAAAAGAAGAAGTATACGAAGCGGTCTATGACAGCTACAGTATGGACTGGAATACATTTATGGCTCAGATGAATGCAAGGCTGACACAATATAATGCCAATGGTGACCATCAGGAAATCAACAATGCCGATGACTTGCAGGACTATATGGACACTCACCCCAACGAGTCCAACTACACCTATTATATAGGTTATGACACCAGACACTACTATACCGCCACAGATGCACGCAAGATAGCAGGTGCTTCTACTGTTACATTCAGTATAACCTGCCATGATGGAGGAACATTAGGAAAAGGCAGCACAACCTACAAATGTGACAAATGCGGCAGAAGTGTAAGTGAGCATACAAAGAGCTGTTCCATGCGTTCTACATTAAACGGTGATGGTGGAGCGGTACAGACTGGTGAGCTTGAAGCCAAGCTCACACAACTCCAACAAGAAGTTGACTACTTACAAAAGGAGTTGGATGCGCTCAACAAGGAAAACAGCGAGTTGTTACGCAAGATGTCCAATGCTGCCACAACTGAGGAATACAACACCTATCGTACCAAATACGAAAATAACAAGAAAAAGATAAATGAACTACAGTCGCAGCTTGACAACACCAATGAAATCATCGTCCAGACCAAACAAGCCATAAAGGAAGCAGAAGATGGAGAAAAGGCTCAAACAGATGATTACAACAGAATACCTCAACTGATGAAAGCCATGAAAGATGCTTACGGCATCACATGGACGGACAATGGTTCTTGGACTGGCTACACGTTCATCCGTCATGGCACTGTGGGCAGCGTCAAGGGTGAGGTCACATTCAAAGCATCCCTTTCCATTGCAAGAAAACCGAAGTATTTCCTGGGCATCAAGATACACCGTGCAATCGTACAAATAGACTGGCAATTGACGAGCAGCTGGAGTGACACCTCCGTTGTTGAGACTATGGAACTGGATTCCAATAACACTGATGAAGAAAATGCAAGACTCGTCAACCAACGCATAAGCGAACTTGCCAAAGATCATCCCAACTGCGATGTCACCGTAGAATATTCCAAGACTCCAGGAATAGAAACCGATGATACGGATGGAGTCAGGCATTTGCTATGGGCAAGTGACAGACTGGAAATTGCCCGAAGCATAGAGGCACGCCTTGCAAGGATATATACCGACCTTGTTATGGTGGAAAAGTTCCTCCATTACAAGCATAGCCTCTTAGATTGGGTACATGACCTTGTTCCCAAGCTAAATGCAGACAAAGACAGAAAGCTCACTATTGCGGAACGTTGTCGTAGACGATGGCTGCATAACAGCGGAAGTGCATACTATGAATGGGAAGATGAAGACAATGAATATGAGTAATATCAGTAACATATAAATATGTGTAAAATGAATAATACAGGTAATACAAAACACAATGACAACCATGTGCAAAAATGGCTCATGCTTGTATTGACGTGCATATTCCAACTGTCACCCATTGGAGTAAAGGCACAGCTTGTTCCACATGACATTCCTACAATAGAAGCATACATCAACGACCACAAGAAGCAACGCAGTCTATTGTTGGCACGATCCACGCTTGAAGAAAGCAACAAGCTCCTGCATCAGGCAAGCAAGGTAACACATCGTGAATACCGAGATGTCAATTGGGAACTTGACAAATACACCAAAGCGTTTGACGTGATAGACCTTGTTTACAACACTGTCAGTACAGGCTTTAACATTTACCGAACCTATGATACTGTATCAGACAAAATCGGAAAGTACAAGTCTTTGTTGTCGGACTTCAATGAAAAAATTGTCAAACGAAAGCGTTTCGAAACTGCAGACACCCTCTTGCTTGCCGTCAACGTCAGAGCAGTGAGGAATTTAGCTGCAGAGTGTCAGAACCTATACACCTCCGTAACAGTACTTGCTGCCTATGCCAGTGGCAAAGTCCATTGTACTACAGCGTCAATGATGCTGATGATAGAGAATATCAACAAATCGTTAGACCGTATAAAATCCATAGTTAACACGGCCTATTTCCAGACTTGGAAGTTCATAAAGGCAAGAACGAGTTATTGGAAATCAGAGCTGTATCGATCAAAGACCATAAGAGAGGTGGCCAACGATGCCTTAGGGCGGTGGATGGAAGCCGGAATGCTTGATTATTAACACCGAAATCACAACGACATGAAACCATATAAAATAGCAATGGCTATCATAATGATGGCGGTTACAGTAAATACATTTGGCCAGTCAATGACCTACAACCATGATGCTTCAAAGATGGGGCAGATACAAGTTATGGAGTTAGGAGCAGGCGTTCTAACCCCGGACTTATACTACTCCATTATGCACAGTGGCTATAAAAAAGGAGCTAAGTCTGCCACATCCGTCAAAAACACTTTGCGTATGGCCGCAAATATAGCCTCTATGCCTCAGGTGGAATATGCCGACAGTATCAAGGCAGATTTGGAAGGACGGGCAAAGGTGGAAGCTACAAACATTGCAGACAGGCAAATAGACATTGCCTGGTTGACTGAAGGTGAGAGAATACAAGCAAAGTTGCGAGCTTTCAAATCAAATATCGGCAGCTTGAATGGAAAGACATGCAGCGAGGAGATAACGGCATGGGAAGACCTTGGAAAAATGTATGACTTTGCCATTAAGACCACAAAGAAAGCATATATGCCAAACAGCGAACGGCAAAAGCAGTATCTCGCCATATATGATGAGATAACAACGACCAATGACAATCTTCTTTTGAGAATACGTTATTTGGCAACAAAACGACAAGCTGACAACATTGTGGCAGCCATGACACAATTCCATCATAGGGTTAGTGAGAATGCAACCGCATCATACAACAGGTGGCGTAACAGCGCAAACGATGCAGGAACCGTAAAACATAAAACAAAAAGATAACAGCGTATGACAAATGACAGTACAGCGGTAGACTTTGGCATCAATCTGCTTGAAGAGGAGATTGATGATGTAATATTCCGCACAAACGAGTTTCTGACGGATGCCACTTTCACCGGTGGACAAGGGCCGTTCTGGTGGATTCTCCAGATGTCAATGGCTCTTGCCGGATTGTTCGCAATCATCATGTGTGCAAATATGGCTTACAAGATGATGGTCAAGCGTGAGCCGTTGGATGTAATGAAACTGTTCAAGCCATTGGCGATTAGTATCATCCTTTGTTGGTGGTACCCACCTGCAGATACTGGTATAGGTGGTGGAAGAAGTTCATGGTGTGCCTTGGACTTCCTTAGCTACATACCCAATGCTATAGGTAGTTACACCCATGACCTCTATGAAGCGGAAGCAGCGCAAGTGGAAGACAGGATGGCTGATGTCCAACAGTTGATGTATCAGTTGGGCGATGAAGCCTCTGATCCAATGTCCACAATCAAGGCTGCAAGCAATGCGGTCAGCACATTACTCACCCAAAGCAGTGTCCAGGACGTGACGGATGCCGATGCTGCAGCCCAAGATGAAAAGAACATCGTAAAGGCAGAAATGACAAGCACGTCAGCCGGGCTTGTGATGATGATAGACAAGATAATCATGCTCATAGCGTTGATAACTTTCCGCATTGGTTGGTGGGGAACCATCTATTGCCAACAGATTCTGTTGGGTATGCTCACCATTTTCGGACCAATACAATGGGCTTTTTCGCTATTGCCAAAATGGGAAGGAGCATGGGCAAAATGGATAATACGCTATCTTACCGTCCATTTCTATGGAGCAATGCTGTACTTCGTGGGATTATTTTGCTGCGTAACTCACTGATTATCAGCGTGGTTGTTTTGCAAAACACCTCCACGTAACAAATGTGCAACAAAAATTTCCAAATAAAAAAGAGATAATTGCGTATTTGCAACTATAAAATTACAGCCCAAGCACCATTTCTGCATTTTATGGCTGATTTGAGGGTTTGACAACCAAGTTCCCAAAACAACGTTTCTCTTGTATTCTTACTATCGTTTCTAAGTTTGATTTTGTCTTCACTTTATTTCATCCAAGTATGATTTAGAGTATGAAACAACTTCATTATTATAATATAACTTAAGATTTCGTCATTGACCAAGCATTTCTAACAGAATGAGAAATATCTTACATACCTTTGCACCACTTTCAACTTGCAATCACAAACAATGGTCATGATGAAATAGTCAAATTAAAACATCAACAGATTATGGAATCACGAACCAATCAAAGCGTTACTCCAGATGTTCAAGCACTCATGTTGGAGAACCTGAAACTCGCCAAGCGAGTAGAAGTGCTTGAAAATACCCTGTCAGCAGGTAAGGAAGTGTTGACTTTGGAAGAAGCTGCCCGATTTATGGGAGTGACAAAAAGTTCGCTCTACAAGATGACTCATGAGCAGACCATTCCTTATTACAAGCCGAATGGCAAGATGGTGTATTTCGAGAAAACGGAACTCTTGACATGGATTCGCAGAAATGCGATTGCGTCAAAGGCGCAGGTTTCTGAAGAAGCCAACCGTATCTTGAAAAATTTAAGTGTCAAGTAGCCATGAGGACAACAGAATTTGAAGCCAAGAAGGAACAGGCAGTCAAACTATCTGTCCTCTGGGCTAAGACAGGACTTCATGAACTATCCATGAGGGATGCCGTCAATGATTACATTGAAGCAACTGGTGCAAACCATGCCATAGACAATGACGAACAAGCCATTTTGTATGGAAGACGTGCCGTTGCATTACGAGTAAGCATAGAGGCAATAAACAGTCTTAACAAAGATGAACTTCAACGCTTGGATAGAAAACTCATGGAGATTGTCAGTGAGGATATGCCACGGCAACAGCATGGTCTTCACCGATGATTTGTTGTCCTTTCAGTCATTCACCATTTATAAACCATTCGGACATGGAAAGAAAAGAGATAGACAAAACTCGCCCTGTCACTTACTATTTGTCATTGACGGACGAACAACTGAATTTTCTCAGTAGCAACGAGGGAGGCATCAACAGAATACAATGTTTCCGCAGACTGCTTCACCACACGGCAACTGCCGATACCACCTATACCAAGCGTGGCATATCCAAAACACTTATGCAAGGACAAACTTGTGTATCTGCCCTTGAACTTTCAAAGGAATGGAACTGCAACCGAAAAACGGTAATTCGCTTCTTGAGACAATTGGAACAGTTGGGTATCGTAACAATAAAAACTGATTGCCTTACCACCATAATGGATATGCGGTGCATAGCAGCGTGGAAACATGAGGGAGAAACGGCTTATACAGCCAATGCCCTTTATAAGCGAGACAACGGCAAAGCGAAGTCGGAACAGAACCCGAACAAATCTGTTTCAGATCCTACTTCTTCAACTTTGCCTTCTTCCGATTCATCAGAAATCACTCCTTCGGAAATGGAGCAAATCCATTCCTTGGAAGAAATCCCTGATGATGTGAGAGAGCAGTTGTTGGCGGAAGATATGGAGCAATTCCACGAGCAACGTGAAATGTAACCTACCGTTCATTCATTTTTAGTCTTGGCATTTGCCTTCATGCTGTCAGTTTGCCAGTAAGAACGCAATGCCAAGACTTCATCAAAACCGTTTTAGAGCAGTGATGGTACACAACAGAAAAGGCTTGCCTATATGTACGCATAATGTAGATGGGGAACATAATCCTCGGTATGGTTATCACCAACCGAATTATGCTCCGTCGGGCAAGCCCTCAGGAGGACACCAGAGCAAGCTCATTTTATAAATTTCATTACCCCATCTAAGAAATAACATTATGCCAGAATACCAAGTGTTTCACCAACAAGCCGTCAAGTCGTTTTCGGCAGGGGAAGATAACGAACATCAGAGGCGTTGGACGGAATCCCAATGGGAAGCAAAAGCCTCCAACAAGAAGTTTAACTACGACAAGAGCCGTGCGCATCTCAACTTTGAGATAGTCAAGGGCGGTAAGATTGCGCCTCTAGGCTCTTCTAAACCAATTTTAGAGCGGTTTCAAGACCGTTTGGAAGCCACTGGTGCGGAAGACCCTAACAAAGGGCTTGAAACGCCCAAATACCGCATTGCCTGCAACATGATATTTTCGGGCGATGCCGACAGAATGCGAGAAATGGCTTTCGGAAACCAGAATGTGGAGCGAGCGAAAGGCGCAGACAACAGTCATGTCAAGCGCAAAGCGGAGATAGAATTGTGGGCAAAGGACATCTACAAGGCTGTTGCCGATGCATGGGGCGAAGACAACATCATTGACTTTTCCGTCCATCTTGACGAGTCTTCACCGCATATCCATTGCCTTGTCACGCCCATTATGTACGATGAGAAGAAACAGAAGATGCGTATCAAATACAGAGATACTTTTGGTGGTGACGCAAACAAACTGGATGCTATCCACGACTACTTGGCAGAGGTCAACAAAAAGTGGGGCTTAGTACGTGGCGAATCAGTTTCGGCTACCAATGCCCAGCATGTCCCTCGTGACGAATGGTATAGACAACTCCAAGCCGAAAGCCGTGAGTTGGAAATCGCAAATGGTAAACTGGAACTTGACATTCGCAGAAAGGAGAATGCCGTTAAAGGTCTGAAAACGATGATAGAAAACCTCACTCACCAGAAATCCGAGGTGGAGAACAAAATCCATGAGGTTGAGAAACAGTTGGAACAACAGAATGGCGAACATTCCGAGTTGTCTAGGGAACTGGAACGGCTCAAAAGTCAGTTGTCCACCTTGGAGTTCAAGCTGACGGACAAACGAGAAAAACTGAGTGCAGCCGATGAAGCCCTTGCCGAGTTCAGAGCTATGACAAGGACGCAGAAGTCAGAGGCTGAAACTTTGCGTGTCGTGCAGGAGCAAACTTCACGGACATTGCAAACATACGCCCAAGCCTCTATCCTTGCAGGCAGTTTCCAAGAACTGCTGACGATGAGCAGTAGGATTTGCGCCAATGTACCCGAAGCCAAGAAAATGGCAGAGAACACCATCATTGAAGATATGTGCGATATGCGTTTCAAAGATGTACTTGGCACAGCCGTTAAGATGTTCATTGAGGGCATCAATGGGGCAACAAGCATCACGCAGTCGGGAGGTGGAGGTGGCTCTAACTCGGAATTGCCTTGGAGGGATAAAGACGAGGATATTTTCAGCTTTGCCAGACGTTGCATGAGATTCGCCCACAGCAAACACTATCCCAAGAAGAGTTCGGGCATTAAGCGGTAGTGTCAGCGAGTATTCGCTTCCAGACATCAATATCAGGGAAAGGCATGTATATTTCAAAGAAACCATCGAAATATACCACAGTCTTTCCTTGATTTATTTTCGCCTCTGCATAGGCTCTGCTTTTGTACTTGTCGGCAAGGCGTAACAATTCCTGTTTCTGTTTCTTTTGCAGATTTTCAAAGAAACTTATTGCAAGAACAAGCAACTCCTTTACACCATTTGTAAGTCCTGCCTTATCATAGATATAAAGCAGACGGTTGTAAGGATCTGGCTTCCAATAGCCGTTGGCAATCAGCTCTTCATAGATATTGGTTGCGGTGATATAATCCTTGCTTTTTTCGGCAACCTTTGCCTTGCGTAGTTCATTCTCTATATGGCTGATTATATATTCTATCTGATGGCACATTGGAGCGTCTTCTGAAAACAGAGCGTCATTTCCACTTGTGTAGAAGTCAAATTCGGGCAGTTGAGCAATCAAACTTTTGTATCGGTTTGCCAATGTATCTTTGGTGGTAATGTTTCTGTGGAGATTGGCTTGTTTGGGTAGTTTGTCTTCTCGTTGCCTTATTACTTCCCTAAATTCGACAACAAGCGCATCTTGTCTGAATTTTGCAGGGACAAGCAACAGAACACGCTTGGCATCGCTCCATTGTTCTTTGCTTATATAATGGCGAAGTAGCCAATTATAGGGTTCAAGGTTCAATGAATATCCTTTTTGAACCGCACTCTCGTATTGGCATTTAGTCTGTTCTGTGTCATTTGCTTTCAGACACGACCTTGCCTTTATAACCTCTGTAACACCAGGCATTACCAAAGGCTGCTTGGTGGACTGTTGAGGTACATTTATAGAAGAAGGCAAGGAAACGTTCTCTTGCGTGTTTGTCTCCTTGCCTTTGTCGTTGCTGAATATGTCTTTTATCTTCTTGAATAGTCCCATGCGTTTTTTCTTTTGAGTGCAAAGGTAATGCAAAACGCTGATAATCAATTCGACTTGCTGTAAAAAGCATATACACGTTTGCATAGTTTAATAGCATGGATAACATATCAAAAGATATAGAATATGTTCCGATTACCAGGTTATCACTTTGTCAACTATCTCTTGTTGCTCAATGCTGCTTCTTCGTAGATAGATACGTGTCGTTTCGATGCTTTCATGTCCCATAAGGTCTGCAAGCAGGGCAATGTCGTTGAACTTCTCCAAGAAATTCTTGGCATAACGATGGCGGAACGAGTGAGGGTACACCACTTTTTCATTCAAGCCATACTTCACCGCATAGTTTTTCAACTGCTGTGATATGCCTCTTGTCGTGATGCGCTCGCCAAAGCGATTGAGAAAGAGATAACCACTTGTACGGTTGAGTGTCTGCAACCACTTTTCTGTTTCTGTGCGCAATGTCTTAGGGATATAGATACGGCGTATCTTTCCACCCTTTGTATAGATGTCGTAGTAGCCCACTTGCACATGCTCAATCTTGATTTGCACAAGTTCGCTAACTCTGGCACCAGTCGCAGCCAAGAAGCGTACTACAAAGTACCACTCCAAGTTGTCTTCCTTTTTCAACTTGTTCTTCAAGAAGGTGTAGTCGGCATTGCTGATGACATTCTCCAAATAAGAACGTTGCTGCACCTTGACTGACTTCAAACGTAGCTTGGTCTTGCCTACAAATACAAGGTACTTGTTCAACGCCTGAATACGGAGGTTCACAGTCTTTGGCTTGTAAGTCTCAATCAAGTAGGTCTTGTAAACCAACAAGTTTCTCTTGTTCAACTCTTTGTGTCGAGAGCCAAACTCCTTCACGGCATACAGATATGCCGAAATCGTGTTCTTAGCCATATTGCCTTGGCTTAGGAACTCTTCAAATTTGTCTAATTCCATTTCTATTCGTTTATTAGTGAAACATTATGTTGTCCTAATAAATAGGCATGGATTGTTCTATGAGTTCCTATTATGAGAAGTTGCTCGCTACAGGCGAGGTGAAGTGCATTGATGAGGAAGTGCCGTTTGAGATACCGCAGGGGTGGGAATGGTGCAGAATGGGATGCATTGGTGATTGGGGAGCCGGAGCAACACCTGCAAAGGGTAATCCTGATTACTATGGAGGTTCGATTTTATGGTTAAGAACGGGAGAATTGAATAATGGAATTGTCTATGATTCTGAAATAAAGATTACAGATAAAGCGTTGCAAGAATGTTCATTGAGAATGAATAAAATTGGCGATGTTCTTATTGCTATGTATGGTGCTACTATAGGTAAAGTGGCTATTGTTGGCAAAGAACTTACAACTAATCAAGCTTGTTGCGCTTGCACTCCATTTGGTATTTACAACTATTACCTGTTTTTCTTTTTGATGGGTAGTCAAATTGACTTCATCAAGAAAGGAGAAGGTGGTGCGCAGCCAAACATTTCGCGAGAAAAATTAATTTCTCATTTGATGCCTATACCACCATTGGCAGAACAGTATCGAATTGTCGAGAAAATACAATATCTGTTGCCATTAGTAGAAAAGTATAGTAATAGTCAAATTTTACAGAATAAGCTTAATTCGGAAATAAAAGACAAGTTACGCAAATCCATTTTGCAAGAGGCAATACAAGGAAAACTTGTACCACAAATAGCAGAAGAAGGTACTGCCCAAGACTTGCTTGAACAAATTAAGACAGAGAAGCAGAAACTTGTCAAAGAGGGCAAGCTAAAGAAGTCTGCCCTCAACGATTCTGTTATCTTTCGTGGTGACGATAACAAGTATTGGGAGAAGTCTGGCGATAGTATTGTATGTATTGACGAGGAAATACCATTTGGGATTCCGTCCTCATGGAGTTGGTGTAGGTTAGGAAATATTGCATCAGTTAAAGGTGGAAAAAGAATACCTGTAGGTGAAAAACTTACAACGGAAAATACAGGGCATATGTACATACGTGTTGCAGACATGAAAGAAAATACTGTAAAAACAGACGATATACATTATATTTCCGAATCAATTTATCAAAAAATAAAATCTTATACAATATCTACAGAAGACTTGTATATAACTGTTGCTGGGACAATAGGAAGTGTTGGCGAAATACCAAAAGTTTTTGATAATGCGAATCTAACAGAAAATGCCGACAAAATAGTATTTAGAGGTATTTGTAAGAAATTCTTAATGCACTGTTTGCTTTCAAATTTTGTTCAGTCACAAATAAAGAAATGCACAACAAAAGTAGGTCAGCCCAAATTAGCAATAGTAAGAATAGAAGATTTGCTAATACCACTTCCACCTATAAAAGAGCAATATAGAATAGTACATAAAATAGAACAGACAGCAAGTATTATGAGTTGATAGATAACAGCCCTGTTTGTATAGACGAGTTTTTGCCGTTCCAAATACCCGAAACATGGGTTTGGTGCAAGGTCAAAGACTTGTTGGAAATACAGACAGGTGCTTCGTTCAAAAAAGAGCAAGCAAATGCAAATAAAAAAGGCATTAGAATATTGCGTGGTGGAAACATTCTACCAAATAAGTATATATTCAAAGATGATGATATATTTGTGTCGGATGAGTTTGTCAATGCGAATACCATTCTAAAGAAGAATTGCATCATTACCCCTGCTGTAACCAGTTTGGAGAATATTGGTAAAATGGCAGTAATAGAAAAAGACTACAATAATGTTAGTGCTGGCGGTTTTGTCTTCATCATTAGCCCATACATTCAAGACTTTAATCACTCCTTGTTACTTGCATATTTTTTTCAAAGTCCATTCTTAATTGAGGCTATGCGAGGAATAACTAAGAAGTCTGGTGCTGCTTTTTATAATCTGGGGAAAGAACGGCTGAAAGAGTTGTATTTACCACTGCCTCCAATGGCAGAACAAGGAAGAATAGTAGGCAAAATTAATGAGGTTTTATCAAGTATTATGAGCAGATAGGGAGCGAAGTAACTGAGATTGAGCTTCCTTTTGACTTTCCAAGTTCTTGGTCTATTGCTCGGTTAAATGCAGTTTGCCAACTTACAGACGGCTTGAAAACCACTGGCAAGCAATGCTTATTAGATGCAAAATACTTACGTGGTAAAAGTTCTGAAACTATCGTAGAACAAGGTAAACTTGTATATAAAGGTGACAATATAATGCTTGTGGACGGTGAAAACTCTGGTGAAGTTTTCATCGTTCCACAAGATGGTTATATGGGTAGTACGTTCAAGCAACTATGGATAAGTTCCTCTATGTACAAACCTTATGTTTTGGCTTTCATACAGTTCTATAAAGAAACTTTACGCAATTCTAAGAAAGGTGCAGCAATTCCACACCTCAACAAAGAATTGTTTTATGGGCTTATTATTGGTATTCCACCACTGCAAGAGCAGAGAAGAATGGTTCAGAAAACTGAACAATCATCGCAGTTGCTTAAATAGCTGGTCTATTTTGTTCACGATACGTTTTTGCTCCTCAATTGGAGGTAATGGGTATAGATAATCTTCAATATGACAGTTGTTTATGGAGGGTGAATTGTCACCCTTCATAAATGAATTCAATCCTTCAACCACATAATTTGATAACATCAGATGAAACAGGAACATAGGATAATATCCTAAACTTGGTGTTATGACATAAAAGCCGGTGCTTGCAATGGCGTTTTTGTATTTATCATCAACCAAAGCGATATTTTTCAAATAGGGGCGAACCATTGAAAACAACAAATCGTTTTTGTGAAGTTTTCTTGTTGCTCTACTTGGGGCATTCTCTTTTTTGACCATTTTAGGCTTTTCTATAATGTTTTTTCTGTTGTTAACTGCGTCAACATCAATATAAACAAAGTCAGATGATGGTTTTATTGATTCCATAGGCATAAATACAGTTTTACCTCTTACCCAGTTCCAAGAAGAGGGCAGATCAAATGGTATTTGTTCCGTTATATCCAAGCATTTTTTGCCTATCTGCTCATAATACTTGTTATCGTCACCACGGAAGATAACAGTATTGTTGAGGGCAGACTTCTTTAATTTACCCTCCTTAACGAGTTTCTCCTTTTCAGCCTTTATCTGTTCAAGTAGTTCTTGCGCTGTACCCTCCTCTGCAAGTTGTGGAACAAGCTTTCCTTGTATAGCTTCTTGCAAGACTGACTTTTTCAACTTTTCATTTAGAACATTGTTCAATAAATCAAGTTTTGTTTGGGCATCATTGTAACGATCTATAGAATGTGCCAACCGTACCATTCCCAATATAATACGATGTTGTTCGGTAATAGGTGGAACAGGTATCAAGAAATTTCTCATACCAGCCAATGGAACATTCTTTATTGTACTACCAGTTGCAACATTTTTTGCGTATTCAGTAAAATATTCTGTCTCCAATATGTGTTTAATGTATTGTTTGTCAATGTTACCCATCAAGTTGAAATAGCAAGCACTTTTACCTAAAATCACATTTTCCCCATTATAAAAAGCAACATTACCTAAAGTACCATTTATAGAGACTAAAACTGTTGTAGAATTTAGCAGACGTTTATGTTTTTCTGCCTCTTGTTCACTTACTTTTTTTGTGTCGGCTTTAATCTCAATGCTTCCATTACTTAGGTTATTGCCATTGATAAAATAAACAGTTCCTGTTGCATCGTATTCGGGAGTTCCGTGAATGCCATCTCCCAAAATGGAGGTTATGTTTGACAATCTTGCCCAATTCCATGTTGCTGGTATCTCAAATGGTATCTCCTCATCAATACATTTCACCTCCCCTGTAGCAAGTATCTTCTCATAATAGGAATTGTCCTCACCACGGTAGATAATGGATGCGTTCTTGTCACGCTTAATTTTCTTCTCCTTGATCAAGCGTTCTTTCTCTTGACGAATCTTTTCAAGCAATACGCTTGCTGGTTCGTCATTAGGGTCTTGCGGTACAAGTTTTCCCTGTATCGCCCATTGTAATATGCTGTTCTTTAATTGCTTTCCGTTCATTGTAATTTTCTATCGTTAGAAATCATTGTCCTTATTCTTCTGCTTCAAGAAGAACTGATAAAGTTTCTTGCCTATTTTATCTTTGGCAAATGTCCGCTCATGCTCAATAGGTATGGTAGATAACCTTATCTTAGCCACGCCTTTTTTCAACAACTCAAATTGTTGTGGACTTATCTTGAATTGAGCTGTAGAACTGATTTCTGTCACTGGAAGGACTATATTGCCAGAGACAATACCTGCCGTTTCAGAGCCGCTACCAATCTGAGAACCATAAAGTTTTATAACTTCACCTTCGAATGTTTTCAACAACATGGTTGATTCTTTCAGGAAATTCAGTCTGTCTGACTTTACGGTTGCGATAATGTAATATGCCGTATCTTGCTTTGCAACGCTATATTTCATATTGCATCCCTCGGCAGCCAAAGGTCGATATGTATATCCAACCGTTTGTGCATTTATATTGATACTGCACATAGCCAGTACAATAGACAAAATGATTTGTATTCCAATATTACTTTTCATAATTATGCTATAAAATCGAAATGTCCTTATTTTATTGTTGTTACTCTGCTTCGTCCAACAATTTGTCAAGTTGCGCTTGCAGTTCTTCACGCTTTGGCAAATAGAGTTGGTAACGTGCCACAAACAATTGATTGGTTATGCCTTCCAAGGCATACTCCATCAGAAGTTCGTCTTTTCTTGCTCCCAAAACTATGCCAATGGGTGGATTATCGTCAGGTTGGCATACTTCTGTTTTGAAATAGTTCAAGTAGAGATTCATCTGCCCAATATCACCATGCTTTATCTCTGCTCGCTTCAAATCAATCAACACATAGCATTTCAAGATACAGTGGTAGAACACCAAATCCACCTTGAACTGTCGGCTTCCAATCTGCATGGAGTATTGTCTGCCCACAAATGCAAAGCCACGTCCCATTTCCAAAAGGAACTGCTCCATGTGGTCTTTCAGAGCCTTTTCCAAGTCACCCTCCTTATAGCGTTTTTGTTTGGGAAGTCCTGCAAATTCAAGCACGAAAGGGTCACGGATGATGTCTTGTGGAGTTTGTACTTGATGCCCCTCGTTAGCCAAAGCAAGAACTCCTGCTTTATCTGTGCTTAGTGCAAGTCGCTGAAACAGACAACTTTTCATCTGTCTTTTCAGTTCCCTAACTTTCCAACATTCCTTGATGGATTCCTTATAATAGAACTGCATTTCAAGTGCATTATCACACTTCAAAAGTTCATAATAATGGCTCCATGTCAATTTGTGGGACAGTGTCCCACATTTTGGGAATGCCAAGTATAACTTACGCATATAGGTAAGATTTGTTCGGTTAAAACCTTTGCCATTTCTTGCTGTCAAATCCTTTGCAAGGTTTACAAGTAACCTTTTGCCATATTCAGCTCTTTGTTTACCACCCTGTTCAAATTCAACGATATACTTTCCAGTTTGCCAGTTGGCATCAAGCAATTCCGTATTGACCGCAGCAATGGCTTTTGACTTCGCCTCACCCCATAGCGCGGTTATGTTGTCTATCAACTTCTGATAGGCAGCATCATTTATGTTTGTCAAACCTTTATTCTCCATGCCAATCTTTTAGATTTGTGGAACACCGTTCCACATTTTACAATTCGTCCACATTTACATTTATCCCCAAGATACGCTGTATCTCCGCCAATGTCTTATCAATTTCATGATCAAGAGCTTTGCGCTTCTTGAAATAGTCGGCAAGCAGTTCGGCAGGAGGCAAGATTTCTTCATCCTCTTTCGGGAACTTGCACAAGTCGAAGTTGCAATCGGTGGCGATAAGGTCTTCAACTGAATAGCAACGAGATTTCTCGTCACCATCAGCAATAATAATCTCCTTACGGTCGTTCCACCACTCACGGATTGGGTCGCAATGTTCCGACTTCATGGACTTTGTCTTGGAGAAATGCTTGTAACCCTCTGGCATATCCAAACGATAGAACCACGTTTCCTTTGTAGAATAGCCCTCTGGAGCACCCTCCGCACTGGTATTGTCGAAGAACAGAATGTTCGTGGCAATGGAAGTGTAGGGCGCAAAGATGCTTCCTGGCAAACGGATAATGGTATGCAAGTTGAAATCTCTAAGCAGCTTGGTCTTGATGGCTATCTTTGTGTTGTCCGCTCCAAACAGGAAACCGTCTGGGACAATGACCGCTGCACGACCATTCTTCTTCAATCGGTACATGATAAGAACCATGAACAAGTCAGCAGTCTCGCTACTGCGCATATCAGAAGGGAAATGTGACTTGACATCCGACTTCTCGTTTCCACCGTATGGTGGGTTCATCAACACAACATCAAACTTGTCTCCGTCTGTATAGTTGAGTACATCTTTTGTAAGCGAGTTGTCGTGATATACCAATGGTGTATCAATGCCATGCAGCAACAGGTTTGTTACACATAACATATATGGGAACTGTTTCTTTTCTATGCCAAATACAGACTGATTGTACTCTTTGCGGTCTTCAGCAGTCTTTACCTTCTTGTCCAATTCACCCAACCAACTTGTGATGAAACCTCCTGTACCACAAGCGAAGTCTGCCATTTTCTCACCAATCTGCGGATTGACTATCTCTGCCATAAATTCAGTTAAGGCTCTTGGGGTGTAGAACTCACCAGAGGAACCTGCCGACTGCATTTCTTTGAGGATAGTCTCGTATATTTCACCGAAAGCATGACTTTCCTCATAGTCACCAAGGTTCAAACCGTCAATCACATTCAGCACTTGACGAAGTTGAACTCCATCTTTCATATATTGATTGGCATCCTCAAATGTGGTCTTTACAATCGCCTGACGGATAGGGGTAGTTGGTGTTATCTCTATGTTTTTGAGTTCCACAAACAATGTGTTGTTGACAAACGAAAGCAGCTCATCACCAGTCAAGGCTTTACCGCTTCCATCGTCATGCGCCCAGTTGCGCCAACGGCATTCTTCTGGAATAATAGACTTGTAATCATCATCGTCCAACTCCCAGTCATTCTCTTTCTCGTCATAGACTTTCAAAAACAGCATCCACGCCATTTGTTCTATGCGTTGCGCATCACCGTTGATACCGGCATCATTGCGCATTATATTGCGTACTCGTTTTACGAAATTTGATAAACTCATATTTTGTTTCTATTTTATGCTATATTATATATGTATTGTTCCAGTTCCTTTACGGCATCAAGATAGCCTTGCTTGCCACCAAAGAACTTCACGATGTTTGCCTTTGAGCCCAATTTGCGGAATGGGTCATTTTCAAGCACAGTAAGGCTTTCCAATTCTGACACACCTTCCTTGGTGTACTTATCCAACAAGGCTTCAAGCACAAGTCGTGCCTGTTCACCATATTTGCTGAATATGTCTCGTTTCTTCACTTGTTCGGCACGTTCATGTCGTGTAAGTGTTTTCTTGCCGTAGGCTATATGGCAGATAAAATCGAAATCATCAACATCGTCCATATCTTGGTCATGCTTCAATGCAGCAAGGTCAATGCCACTTTCTTTAAGCATTTCAGCAATGTCTGACTTTTTCTTGGTCTCTTGCCACTTGGAAGTGAACGTGTCAATTGTTGCGTATGTGTCTATGATACTTTTCTTTGTATAGTCGGTAATGCTTTCCGTGCGAAGCAACTTACCATTTGTGTCATAGACAGAAACGACCTTGTTAATGACCTTTACTGTACAACCGTCCGAGTTGACTATTGGCTTAGGCTGTTTGGGCGGTTGTTGGCAAATACATGGTATCTGACCACATACGGGGCAGGGTTCTGGTGTCGGTTTGGGACACACGCATGGATTCTGTCCACATACAGGACAAATATATGGTTTAGGCGGATAATTTGGGTCTATCTCAATCGGTCCATCCCAATCAGGGTCAGCAAACAATCGTGTTACGTTGCGGAAGTCCATTACTGTGAAGTATGTCTTTCCTTCTTTCTCACGAAGACGAGTGCCCCGACCAATTATCTGTTTGAACTCTGTCATAGAGCCGATTTGTTGGTCAAGAACAATCAGTTTTGTCATTTTGCAATCAACACCAGTTGAAAGCAACTTACTTGTTGTCGCTATGACAGGGTATTTCTCTGCAACAGAAATGAAATAATCCAACTTGCCTTTTCCGTATTCGTCACTACCAGTTATACGAACCACATAGTCGGGATTTTTCTTGCACATGTCAGCATTGGCATTAGCCAAAGCCATACGCATACGTTCCGCATGAGTTTCATCAGCACAGAACACTATGGTCTTAGCCATGCGATCTGTACTTTTCAGATAGTTGGTTATCTCTTGCGCAACTTCCCTTATACGGTCTTCTATGACAATGTTATAATCATAGTCGCTGTTATTATAAATGCGGTCTTCTATCTCGTTGCCGTATATATCCTTTTGTCCCTTTGTAGGTCTCCATTCGTCACCGATGTTCGTTGTGATGTTGATAACCTTGAAAGGAGCAAGGAAACCGTCCTCAATTCCGTTTTTAAGACTGTAAGTATAGACTGGTTCACCAAAGTAGCCAATACTTGACTGATATTTTGTTTCTTTAGGTGTGGCAGTCATACCTATATGAGTAGCCGAAGAAAAGTATTCCAAGATGTTTCGCCAGTTGCTATCATCCTTTGCGCTACCTCTATGACACTCATCAACGATAACAAGGTCAAAATAGTCTGGATTAGGAAACAGCTCCTTATAGTTTTTGGCATCATTCTGTCCAATCAACTGTTGATAGAGTGCAAAGAACACTTGATAAGAGCCCAGTTCTTCCAAGTGGTTCTTGTCTTTTGAGTAGTCTATCTTGTGTGTCACCTTTTCTAATGGCTTGAAGTCCTGCTGTATGGATTGGTCAACCAATATGTTTCGGTCTGCAAGATACAACACTTTCTTCTTCAAACCACTTTTAAGCAAACGCCATACAATCTGAAATGCAGTATATGTCTTGCCTGTGCCAGTTGCCATGACAAGGAGCACACGGTTTTGTCCTTTGGCAATGGCACCAACTGTGCGGTTTACTGCATTGCGCTGATAATATCGTGGCGGAAATATATTCTGACCAGTGCAAAAAGGCTGCTCTATGATAGCCAGCTCTTGTTTGTTAAGTCCGTTTCCATCGTTAGCCTCATTTTTATATCTTTCAACAAGTTCTTCTTTTGTTGGAAATTCGTCCATAGCAAAAGTGCGTTCCTTGCCTGTAAAGAAGTCATGTTCGGCAAAACCTTCACCATTTGAACTGTATGCAAACTTCACATCAAGCATTTGGGCATAGGTCATGGCTTGTTGCAATCCATGGGAAACAGAATGATTGGCATCCTTTGCTTCTACAATAGCAATGGGTGTTGCCTTATTTGCATAAAGTACATAGTCGGCAAACTTCGGTTTCTCTCTATGCACAAGGTTACCATGAAGGCTAATTTTACCGTCAGTAAATTTAACCTTCTGTTCCATGAATATACTATCCTTTGACCATCCCTTGCTTGTGATGGCTTCGTTGATATAGCGGAACTTGATGTCCTCTTCTGTAAGTTCTTTGCTTATGCCCATGTTCAAATAACGTTTTATTATCGGAAGTTATTTTGTCCAGTTCTAAAAATCCAGCATTTGGCGTTTTTACTCTCGCTCGTCCTCGTCTGTTATCAAGTCCTTCAAATCGACTTGCAGAATTTTTGATATTTCAAGCAATGTTTCCAAATCTGGCTGGTATTTATTTCTGGCGTAGCAGTTTACTGTACTAAAGCTCTTCCCAAGCTGTTTTGCAAGCCATGTCTGAGAGATGCCTTTTTCTTCCAACGTGTCTTTTATTCTGTTCAGTTTCATATTTACACCGAATTTTACTGCAAATATACATTAAATTTTGCGATAATAATTCGTTATATGGCTCTAATAGGCGAAAATATAACGATATTTCACACTTTCATACCCATTTGATACGAAATAAGGGAATAAAGAGAATTTATCCTCCTTACTCCCTTTCTTTTCTTCCCTAATTTCCAAATACCTTTTCCACTCGCTTGACGGCATCCGCTCTCATCTGCATGGCTACGGAAGCATACATCTGTGTTGTCTTAACACTTTTATGACCCAATAGTTTGCTCACAGTCAAAATGTCACATCCTGCGAGGATAGCCAATGTTCCAAAAGTGTGCCGACTTGTGTGAAATCCGAGAACCTTTGTAATGCCAGCTCGTTTTGCCATGTGCTTCAAGGCTCTGTCACAGTTGCAGATTTGCGGTGTGTTGAACACAAGGCTATCTTCACTTTTATCTTCCTTGTCGGGCAACCATTCCAATGCCTTTTTGCCTAATGGTATCAGAATGGGGTGCTTAGTTTTCTGCATACGAGGCAGATAGATTGCCAATCCCGCATCAGTTTGGCGAATATCCTTCCATTTTAAGTTGGATATGTCGCTATGTCTTAAACCTGTAAAGCAACAGAACATATAACATTGTTTGGTTGCAGGACTGCCTGTTTCTACGGAAGCCAATGACATGACCTCTTCTTTTGTCAATGCAACGATATTACTCTCTGCCTTGCTGACCCTTTCCCTTATATCCAATGAAGCAAAAGGATTTGCACTTATCAGACCGTTTCTGACCGCCTTGTTCAATATGGTGTTGAGTGTGGTCTGCATTTGGTGCATGGTGGACTGTGCCAACTTCTGAGGGTTGCTTGGAGACTTTGGCGAAACATAGATGTCCCTCATATAGTTCAAGAAGCCCATATATACGTTTTTATTGAAGTCTATCAATCGTATGCCAATTTTATGGCTGTATTTCATATATTGGTGCATGATGGCTATCAGCTTCCATACATTCTTGATGTAGTTCTGAGAATACGCTTGGCTGTCAATCAATCCCTTGTGATAATCAAGCAGCCATTCATAGAAAACAGGCGATGCCTTTCTTAATGCCGTTTCATCTGAAGACTTTGCCTCCTTACGAATACCAAGGAGTCTTTCAGCCTTTATAGCGACCGCCTTTTTCATGGCGTTCTTGTTCTCTCGCTTTGCGTCTTCGTTTACCTCTGGGACAAGGTACAAATGCAGTGACTCATATTCCCTTTTACCATTCTCATAGCAGTCAAGGTATAGCGACTGACTGCCATTTTTTAACACTCTTGTTCTTATCTCTATACTCATTTTCAGTTACCTCTTTTATTAGTGCTAATCAAATAGATTATCAACCTTGTTGACCGCCTCCACTTTTTTCTCGTCCACTATCTTGCTGTATATCTGTGTTGTAGAGACATTGCTATGCCCCAATAATTTGCTTGTTGTATAGATGTCAACTCCAAGTGTCAGCATCATCGTGGCGAAGGTGTGCCGTGAGCAGTGAAACGAGATGTGCTTTTTAATATCAGCATTTTGCATCCATTTACGAATGTCGTGACATACCGTTGGAGTGCCTGGCAAAGTGAATATCGGCTCGTTCGGGTCTTCCTTTTCATTAAGGCAGTTCAGAGCCTCTTTGGATAATGGAACATTGACGAGTTTGTTTGTCTTCTCCATGATTGTGCAGACAAACTTCGTCTTTCCGTCAGATGCGAGAAACACCTTGTTCCATGTGAGCGCACGTACATCACCCAAACGCAATCCTGCAAAGCAAGAGAAGATAAATGCCTTTTTTACTTCCGTGTTGGCGCAGTCCGCTTTCATAATGGCTTTCAACTCGTCAATGGTCAGATATTCTCTTACGCTTTCGGCTGGTTGATGCTTCTCCTTAGCATCCAACAGTTTCATTGGATTGCTTGCTATGATACCCTCACGCACTGCCTTGTTCAACGCTCCATTGAATACCGCTTGATGATGATGTGCGCAACCTTGACTGATAACAGCTGTAGCGTCTTTCTTTACTCCATGATGTGCCGTTTTCAAAAACTTCACGAAGCCACGGCAGAAATCAACATCTATTTCTGACAAACAGATATTGATGTCGCCAGTCGTGGCAAGGTACTGTTCTATCTTGTGGCGCATCTCCTTTCTGCCTTTCAATGTGGATTTGGCAAAGTTGCCGTCCGACTGCTCATATTTGCAGAGCCAAGTCAGCAGTGGCATATTCTCCTGCTTGATTTTCTCCCATTGTTTGATGCCACGGTTCTGCAGCCCCAATATTCGTTCTGACTTCACCTTGTTTGCCACTTGCATAGCGTGTCTGTTCTGGTCTTTTGAAATCGGGTCTTTCTCAGGAACGAGGTAGAGCGACAGCGACTCGTATTTTCTGACACCATCTGAATAAATGTCGAGATAGAGGCTGATATTTCCATTCCTCAACTTGCGCTGACGAATGCGAACAGGCTCTTTCGGTTTTGATACTTTCTTTTGTCTTCCCATGCTGTTATATGCTTTTATTTGTTTCTATTTTATGCCCCCATTCGGGTTTCTCTGAGGTCAAAGTTATAAAGATTATTTTGTTTCGCGTAACAAACGTGCAACAAAAATGCACCAAAAATAGATTTTTAACAGTCAAGGAAATAAAAGAAATCAAATCAAAGAAGTATCTGTATATCAATGGGATAACGTGTATTTTCTTTGATTTGTTACGACTTTGTTTTACGCCATAATATCCTCTACTTCGTAGGCTTCTATGTATTGCTGTTGTTTGATATTGTCATCAATATCCAGTACAATGACCTTGCAGCTGTAACCGCTACGGATGAGACCGTTGTCAATTATCTGCAAAACGCATTCTTCTCCGCTGGCTATCTGATGGCTGCAAGTGTTGTTGCCTTGAAATGTCTCAACCTTGTTCCTGACCTTGCAGCATGGATGATACCAGAAGGTGACACAGCTTTCTCAACAAGAAGTTTTGGTGAGGGTATTGCTACATCAATGAGACAATCAGCCAGTCGTGTAGTCGGCATTTAACAATCTTGAAAAAAGTAAAACAATATGGTAATAAAAAATTTAGAGAACAAAATCAAGCTTGTGCTTATCCTCTGTTCCTTGTTTCTCGTTGGATGCGTGGTCATTTCTCTTGGCAGCATCTGGACTGCACGGACAATGGTTGATGATGCACAGAAGAAAATCTATGTACTTGATGGCAATGTGCCGATACTTGTAAACCGCAGCACAATGGAAGAGACCCTGGATGTGGAAGCCAAAAGCCATGTAGAGATGTTCCACCATTATTTCTTCACATTGGCTCCAGATGACAAGTACATCAAATATACGATGGAGAAGGCTATGTATCTCATTGATGAGAGTGGACTTGCACAGTATAATGCGTTGAAGGAGAAAGGCTTCTATGGAAACATCATGGGAACCAGTGCCGTATTCAGCATTTTCTGTGATAGTATCAAGTTCAATAAAGAGAATATGTCATTCATATATTATGGAAGACAACGTATAGAACGACGTACATCTGTTCTGATGCGTGAACTCGTTACTGAAGGTTTTGTCAAGAGAGTGCCAAGAACGGAGAACAATCCTCATGGCTTGCTCATAGTCAACTGGCGTACTATTCTGAACAAGGACATTGACCAGAAAACAAAATCCAACTATTAAACATACAGCGTATGAATATCAAGAAAGTAATATTAGGGGAGAAAGTCCCAGACAAGGATGCCCCCAACTACAAGAAACGCCATGAAGAAGGCGTTGAAGCCGGGAAGTCCTTTGCAAGGACTATGCGTTTGGATAAGGCGGCTGCTAAAGTTCAGCATTTTGCATCCACCTACCCCAAGCTTTTCCTATGCTTGATTTTCGGATTTGTCCTTTTCAGTGTTGGCTTGAACCTTTACAGGATGTCAACAGCTGTCAGTTACCGAAGCAAGCCGTCAAGTGCAGTGGTACGTCAGGAGAAAGAGTTACACTTCAATCGCCATCATGCCAATGACGGAGAGAAAAAAGAAATAAAAACAAACAACAACGTTCAAAGAGAAGAATATGGACATTAAAGACAAGATAAACTTTCGGCAGCCGAAATACATGCTCCCTGCCATCATATATCTTCCACTCCTGTTCTTTGGGTATTTCTTCTTTCGTTTTTTCAACACAGAAAAGGCGGAGGTGAACAATAAGATGCAGACAACGGAATACTATAATGACAAGTTGCCAGATGCGAACCTCAAAGGTGACGGTATCGGTGACAAGTATAGTAATATGGTCAACAATTTCGGCAAGATAAAAGACGAGTCAGCTGTAGAGAACATAGAGAGGGGCAATGAAGACCCAAAAGAGGAATACAATTCACAATATAGTGATGCCGAGGTTGCCGCTATGGATCAGCAAAGTGATGAAGCGCAGCAATCCATGGAAAGACTGCGTAGATTACAAGCACAGATTAAGGAGCAACAGGCAAAAGATGAGAACGTCACTGGATCACGGATTAGTGGCAATACTGAAGACGAGGAACAAACCCTTGAAAATCTCCGCAAGGCATTGGAAGAAGCTCAGAATAAGGGCAAATCTCATGTCGGAACCACAGAAGGAAGTTCTGAGGAATACCACAATCAGTCCGCTCAAAAAGTCAAGAAGAACGACTATGAAGACAAAAAGGTCGTAAACGAGCATTCTGTCAGTGAGATTTCAGAAGATGCCAAAGCTGAAGAGGTTGTCAAGAAACAGAAAGAGACCTCTGACTATTTCAATACCATCGTTTCCAACGAACCAGAGCATAAGCTTATCAGAGCCATAGTCGACGAGGATATCAAGGCGGTTGATGGAAGCCGTGTCAGACTGAGACTCCTCGATGACATAGATATTGGTGACAGAACTATCGCCAAAGGGAATTATCTGTATTGCACATTGAATGGTTTTGGTCAACAGCGTGTCAAGGGTACAGTCAAAAGTGTTCTGGTGAACGATGAACTTGTAAAAGTCAATCTTAGTATTTATGACACGGATGGACTTGAAGGATTATATGTCCCCAAGAGCAGTTTCTCGGAAACAGCAAAGGATATTGTCAGCGGTACTGTTAGCCAGAATATGAACATCAATGATGGATCATCGACAAGTTCTACTGGTAAATGGGGAATGCAAGCCCTACAAAACGCTTATCAAAAAGCTGCCAATGCCTTATCCAAGAACATTCGAAAGAATAAGGTCAAGGTTAAATATGGTACCCAAGTGTTTCTGGTAAACAGTAGAGAGAAAAGAAAGTAAATATAATCATTGGAACGAAAACAATAAAACATAATGAGAACATTCAAACATTTTTGTGCCGTTATGATAGTGGCTTTATTGACGGCAGTACAATCAAATGCCCAGAAAACGATGGATGGTATGCAACTTCTTACTGTCAATGAGAATATCACCACCGTCATCACTGCCAGTGAGCCGGTACGTTTTGTGGACATCAGTACCGACAAGGTTGTTGGTGACCAACCAATCAACAATACCATTCGCCTGAAGCCCAAGGAAGGCGTGGAGGTAAACCGAGACGGTGACATCTTGGCTGTAGTTACCATTGTGACAGAGCGATACCGCAGTCAGTATGCGTTGATATACACATCGCATAAGGAAGAAGCCGTTACAGACAAGGCTATAGAGATTGACGAGCGTGTGGCATACAACAACCCTGCCGTTAGCATGTCAACCGAGGATATGGCAAGATATGCAAGAAAGATATGGTCTTCTCCGGCTCGTTATCGCAATGTTTCCACCAAACAGCACCGTATGACAATGCGTCTGAATAACATCTACAGCGTTGGTGAGTATTTCTTTTTGGATTTTTCTGTTGAGAACAGAACCAATATCCGCTTTGACATCGACCAACTAAGGGTTAAGCTCAACGATAAGAAGACAGCAAAGGCAACTACTGTGCAGACCATAGAACTCACGCCGGACTTTATGTTGGCCAATACCCAGTCGTTCCTCTATGGTTATAGGAACGTACTTGTGGTAAAGAAAATGACTTTCCCAAATGACAAGATACTCACCATAGAATTGAGTGAACAACAGATAAGTGGCAGAACCATTAGCCTTAGTGTGGAATATGAGGATGTGCTTAATGCAGACTCTTTCAACAAGGCATTGTTATATGAATATTAAAGGTTAACGGTATGGATATCATTCATAATATCAAGGTGGTGGCATTAACCATTTGCCTTGTCTTTTCAATATCTGTTGGTTTTGCGCAAAGCAATAGCAACCGTATCTCACTTGGAGTTGGCGCACTCTATGAGCGTGGCTTTGACGCTACGATTTCTGTAGAGCACGAGACAAAGAATCACAATGCTTGGGAATACTATCTGAATGGCTATGTCAAATATGCCAAAGATAAGACAGTCGGGCATATTACGAAAGACTCATTCTGGCACAACTATCGCACATGGGGATTAGGTATTGCCTACAAACCATGCGTGTATCGTGCAAAGAATGCTTATGGAAGTCTACGGTTAGGTGGCGGTATCGGTAGTGACACCAAAAAGGTTGTTGGCTGGGCTAATGTAGGCTATGAGCAGAACTATGTTCTCAGACATGGCTGGCAATTATATTGGCAGGTGAAGTCGGATGTTTGCATCAACGGCAAGGACTTGTTCCGCACAGGTGTTGTGTTAGGTTTCAAGTTACCTACATGTTCAAGATAAAAAGAAAAACAATGAAGATAAACAAGTATATCATGGGACTGCTTATGTCACTCCCTTTTGTAAGTTCGTGTGATAACCACATCTACGAGGATGCCTCTTGGCACTCGTGGATGCCTGGTATGGTCTATTGCTCCAATGGAGAAATCATGTCATATGAAAACTGTGTTTCCAAAGGAAATACACCAGAGGCTGTGCTCTTTTTTGTGGATAAGGAAGGTGTTTTCTCTGGAAAAGCGTATGCTGTTGCATTGAATGACTATCCGGATAAAGAGTTCATAGACCCAGACACAACTTACTTTGCGCAAGGTACGTCTGCCGACATCATGCAGTTTGACGGTGAAAGTAACACCGTAAAGCTCAGGTATTTTCAGGTGCAGTCACCGATAGCAAAAAGCGTAAGTCCAAAGTTCTTCATCCCGTCTGTGGCAGAGATGTACAAGCTTTACGTTTCAAAAGATGTGATAAACTCAACCATCAAGAAGTGTGGCGGTATGCCTCTACCATTTGACAAAGATGAGTGTTGGTATTGGACCAGTACGGAGTGTGACGGTGCCGAGAGTGATAGGGCGTGGCGTTATAGCTTGTCCTCTGGGCGTTTCGAGATGGCTGACAAGCATAGCAGTTATGCGACACGACCGATTATAAGTATCAAGTTAAACAAGGAAGAGTAATCCGCATGGAAGAAAGCAAAGACCTCCAAACCCTTTATAAGGTATTTCGTACTTTCATATACGTTTCGCTGATAGTCGAGTTCTTCGAGTATGCCATAAACCCCGATGTGTTGGATCATTGGGGCGGCATTCTCGTAGAAATCCATGACCGTCTTAAACTATTGGATGTGTATCAGAACGGTCATCTGCTTCACAGTAAGGTGATGACACTGCTGATCATCTGCATAACCTGCATAGGAACCAGAAACAAGAAGCATTTGGAGTTCAATGCCAAGAAAATGGTAATCTATCCTATTTCTATTGGCATTGTCCTGATGTTCCTTTCAGTATGGGTCTTTTACCAACATTGGACACCCAATTTCTTCACCCTATATAGCAGTACATGGTTGTACTTCTTCATGTCAATTGTTGGTACTATCCTTTGTCAAATCGCTCTCGATAACATATCAAAATATTTGAAGGACGGACTTTTGAAAGACCGTTTCAATTTTGAAAATGAGAGCTTTGAGCAGATGAAAGATAAAGTCAGCAATAAGTACAGCGTTAATATCCCCATGCGTTACTATTACAAGGGGAAGTTCCGGAAAGGATGGGTCAATATCGTAAATCCTTTCCGAGGAACATGGGTCGTTGGTACTCCTGGTTCTGGTAAGACATTCTCCATCATCGAGCCGTTCATCCGTCAGCATAGTGCCAAAGGCTTCGCTATAGTTGCCTACGACTACAAGTTTCCAACCCTTGCTCAAAAGTTATATTACCATTATAGGATAAACAAAAAAGCAGGACTTACGCCAAAAGGCTGTGCTTTCAATATCATCAACTTCGTCAATGTGGAATACAGTCGTAGGGTGAATCCTATACAGCTGAAATACATCGGCAACCTTGCAGCAGCCAGTGAAACAGCTGAAACATTGTTGGAGTCATTGCAGAAAGGTAAGAAAGAAGGTGGAGGTGGAAGTGACCAATTTTTCCAAACATCAGCTGTCAACTTCTTAGCTGCTTGTATCTATTTCTTCTGTAATTATGAGAAGCGACCTTACGATGAGAATGGACAGGAGATGAACTACGACAAGACCATTGACCCTGAAACCGGCATGATAAAGCCAACAGGTGTTGTCCGTGATACAATGGGCAACGTCAAGGAACCTGCTTATTGGTTAGGAAAGTATAGTGATATGCCTCATATCCTGTCATTTCTGAATGAGAGCTATGAGACTATCTTTGAGGTTTTGATGACCGACACGGAGGTTGCTCCTCTTCTTGGTCCTTTCAGAACGGCTTTTGACAATAAGGCTATGGAACAGCTTGAAGGTATGATAGGTACACTTCGAGTCTTCACATCCCGACTGGCAACAAAGGAGTCGTATTGGATTTTTAGCAAGGAAGGTGATGACTTCGATCTGAAGGTCAGTGACCCTAACCATCCGAGCTACCTGCTCATAGCTAATGACCCTGAGATGGAAAGCATCATCGGAGCCTTAAATGCACTTATTTTGAATCGACTTGTAACGAGAGTAAATACAGGACAAGGTAAGAATGTGCCGGTCAGTATCATCGTCGACGAGTTGCCGACACTTTATTTCCACAAGATAGACCGCTTGATAGGTACGGCACGAAGTAATAAGGTAAGTGTCACTTTGGGCTTTCAGGAATTGCCACAGCTCGAAGCTGATTATGGCAAGACTGGTATGCAGAAGATTATTACGACCGTCGGTAATGTTGTTAGCGGTTCTGCACGAGCCAAGGAAACACTTGAATGGCTATCTAATGACATCTTCGGCAAGGTCGTTCAGTTAAAGAAAGGTGTGACTATCGACAGAGACCGTACCTCCATAAATATCAATGAGAACATGGATTCACTTGTTCCTGGTTCCAAGATTGCTGATATGCCAACTGGCTGGATATGCGGTCAGACTGCAAGAGATTTTGTCAAGACCAAAACAGGGCGTGGTGATAGTATGGACATTCAAGAAGCAGAAGAGTTCCAAACCAGTAAATTCTTCTGCAAGACCGACTTCAATATGGAGGAGATTGGCAATGAGGAAAAAGACTACGCCAAATACCCACTTCCAAAATTCTATAAATTCCCTTCTGTAGAAGCCAAAGAACGTATCTTGTACGCCAACTTTTTGAAAATCAATAAGGAAGTTAAGGACATGATTGCCGAGATACAGGAGTTCAATAAGAAGTAATTGTCCAAACAATGTGTACTGCAAAAAGAGTCGCATATACGACTGTTTTTGCAGTACCATATCTTTTAAGAAACACATTTTGTCTTGATTATTAACCCATAAATAGCAATAAAGTTGCCTTAAACTTGCTTACTTAAATTAAATTCCATAACTTTGCACTGCAAAAAAGGTCGAACAGTACGACTGATATTGCAGTAATATGAGTAATATATGGTTATCCAAAGAAATAAATACATCGAAGCTTTGATAAGTAAGCGTTGGAATGGAAAGGTAAAGATAATCACTGGCATTAGACGCTGTGGCAAATCTTTTCTGTTATCGACATTATATAAAGATTATCTGAAGAAAGAGGGTGTTTCTGAAGATTGCTTCATAGAAATCGCATTAGATAGAAAAGCGAACATAAAGTACAGAAATCCGAATGTGCTTTATGAATACATCATGGATAAAGCATGTGACGAAGAAAAACGATATTATGTTTTTATAGATGAGATACAATTGTCTATAAAAGTAAAAAACACTGATATAGACGAAAGCCTTGTGTCTGAGGATGACAAGGATATGCTTTACACAACGTTCTATGACATTCTCAATGACCTTATGGCACGGAAGAATTTGGACATATATGTTACTGGTTCAAATTCTAAAATGCTGTCTTCTGATATTGTGACGAATTTCCGTGATAGAGGATCAGAAATAAAAGTATATCCACTTTCTTTCAAAGAATATTATGAAGTGTCTGGACTTGAAAAAGCTGATGCACTTGAAGAGTATTTAACCTATGGGGGAATGCCGTCAGCAGTCTTGGAGCAAAGTGAGTCTGAAAAACAGAAATACCTTTACGACCTTCACAAGAATGTGTACATTAAAGATATTGTTGAAAGGTATAATTTAAAGGATGATGAAGTGTTGGACGCACTTATTGACTCGCTTTATTCTGCAGTAGGCTCACTAACCAATACCCATAACTTGGCCAATACAGCCGGTTCTTTGATGAAGCGCAAAACATCTGACCATACTATCAAGAATTACATCAACTATCTTGAAGATGCTTATTTGTTCTTGGGTGCCAAACGGTATGACATCAAAGGAAAGAAATACTTCGACAACACTCAGAAGTATTATTCCATTGATATGGGATTAAGAAATGCGAAACTGAATTTCCGCCAACAAGAAAAATCTCATTTAATGGAGAACCTTATTTATATAGAACTAATACGTAGAGGATATCGCGTCGATGTTGGAGTCGTAGAACTGACACGTGTTATTGATGGCAAGAAGAAACAGTCACAATATGAGATCGATTTTATCGTTAATACAGGACGTGAAAAGATTTACATCCAATCTGCATTGAATGTAGATACTGTTGAGAAAAAGAACCAAGAAACATTTTCTCTAAAGAACTCAGGGGATTTCTTTAAGAAAATGGTAATTCTTGATGGCAACTCCAAATTATGGACGGATGATGATGGCATAATGTATGTTGGTGTCATTCCTTTTTTATTGGAAGAGTCCATTATACCACAATATTGACATTCAAAATAATCCCAAGTCAACTACAGGCTTGGGATTTTGTATGTATGCTTGATTAGATTAGAACATACTGGTTAGAAATTTCGCCTCGGAATAAACTAAAAGTATATTTTGATGCATAATTACCAACCAAAAAACTTGCCACCATCATCACAAGTTTTCTCCCAATCGGATTTGCCCCACAACGTTCGTTTGTGGCGTTTCTTCGTTTTGTCGTGTTTTGCAATGACAAGCAACACTGCAATGATTATCAATATCGGTCCCATATGTTCACTCCTTATTTAATAATTGTTCTGTAACAAACCTCAGTATCAACATTGGATTAAAGAATTTGCCCCTCTCATTTTTCCATCTGCATGAAATGTGAAGATGTGGGCCTGTCGTCCTTTTACCAGAGTTTCCGCTGATGGCGATAATATATCCTGCCGTGACACGCTGTCCTGTCCTTACCAATATCTTTGACAGATGTAGGTAGGAGCATACACATATGCCATGATTGATGGTCACATAATACCCACCATTTGTGGAGTATGATGCAGCCGTAACCACACCTGGCAGCATGGAATACACCTCCTCAAACTTCGCTTTCAAGTCAAGCCCATTATGTATGCGTTTTGTCCGCTTGTTCATTGGGTCTTTCCGCACTCCAAATGGTGAATTGACTTGGATATGCTTCAATGGCAATGAAACAGACGGAACATACTTTCTGATGCTATCCATTGGTGGATTGGTGATGTCTTCAATATCCGCAACTTCATCAAAAGCATCAGCATCTCTATCCATTACATCATTGTTTCTGTTTTTACCATAAGCATCTCCGACTGTGTTGAACGGAAAATGTCTATTGGTCTGTGCCATACTTTGGAAATGTGAAAACACGCCTAAGCAGACAACAAGAGCAACGAGGCGATTCCTCATATACAAAGGTATAAAATATTTCTCATGTATCAAAATATTGAGCAATGTATTTATGGGTGATTTATTAAAATGTGCGTTTCTGATTACAATAATATTTTGAGCATTAGTCGCAAAATAATCTATTGTATATTGACTTTGCCATCTTTGCTACTTTGGTGATATATCGAGGGTCTTCCGCATATCCGATTCGTTTGAGAAAATTCAAGTAGTTTCCTCCCTTATATCTATACTGTATCATCTTCCCATAACCCACCACACTATCTTCCCATCTTTCAAAGCGATAGTAATCCCTGTTCTTACTGTCATACAAGCCGAATAGGTTGTTGTATTCCTTACAGACCCTACTGCTGAAATTACCAGTTTCCAGCATTGCTTGCGCAAGAACAAATAATTTGTTTGAGAGACCTACTTCATTTATTACGTCAGTCAAATTCTTCAGATTAAGTTCTCTTGGGTTCCATTGACGATAGCTATGTATTCTTTTGCTGTTACCGACTGATGGAACACGACTTGTGCTTTTTCTTAAAGATATTTCTCGTTCATATCTTTCTATCAAAGATTTCAACTCTTCAATAGAGTAAGATGACTGTTCTGTACTGGCATTCTGCTCTGGAAGTACAGGACTCGATGGTGACGAAATGCTGTCATTCGGATCGTCAAGGTGTACATTCTTCACGCTTGTGCTCTTTGAATTCGTATTACCCAATGAATAAAATCGTCCTGATGAAATTTGTGCGATACAAGCAGTGTTGAATGCCAATAGAACTATGATTGCTGATATGAGTATTCTTTTCATATTGCAAAGATAAATCACATGAGCATTACATATAATAAGGCAATCTTATAATGCGCAATATATTGAGCAAAACAGCTTTATTGGTTCTATTCGGTATGATGAATAGAACCAATGAATGAAAAACCATACAAATCTCAATGGATTGAGCATAATTCTATATAAGTGAACATAAACGAAAGTAACTTTGCTAAAGATTAAATTCACAAAAATACGTTTATGACGAATAAAAGATTTCATAGGGACGAATATCCATTTGACATTCTCGGTGAGTTCGGACTCACTGAGAACATGATTTATGACCTCCCTGATTATGTTCACGAGAATATTGAGATGGGTGGAATGTCCCCATTATTACCCATATCAAGCAAGCAACCGTTTGGTTGCACTCACTGCTACGCCAAATTCTGCCTCATAGAAGTAGAAGATGGCGTAGATGTGTTGTTTTCGCCAAAACTGAAGGAAGCAGACCTTTCAAATTTCTTGAAACAAGACCGACAGTTGCTTCTGGAAGGAAAGACCATCGTTTCAGAAGTGGAGGAAGCCGTCTTGTTGGATGACGGAACGGAAAACAAGAGAAAGGTAAAGGCATTTGTCCAATTGGATAAAGAGACAAACAGCGTAGTCTATGCCCCTACACAGATTATTGGCCGAAACCTACAGACAGTCACCAATGAGTTTGATCTATCGGAGAGTGAGCTTCAAGGATTTTGGAAAGGCGAGCTGGTCACTACTGAAATGTCCGATGAGAATAAAGTGACAGCCAATATCACCATAGGTATAGACCTCTTTTCAGAAAAGGGTGTGGTCTTAATTCCTGGTGGTGCAGCACAATGGAAACGAGTCGTTCATAAATCCATGCCAGAATATAATTTTGGCAATGATGGATGTTGGGTTAACAGACATGGAATGTTGGAGTATGTTCCAGAGGAGAATTTCACACAAGACATTTTGGAAGCTCTGGAAAGACAAGCGCGTCAATCTGGTATACCCAAGGAGAATCTTCAGAACATTTCTGTCGGACATACCTTCTCAAATGGTGAAGCATACGATGATGCCCGACAAATCACAAGATAAACCAATCATTAAATTAAAACAAAATGCCAATGAATTATCCCGATTATGACACCCTGCGTGAAGAATACGAAGCAGGGAACATCACTGCTGTTGATTTCGTATTACAGCAATCAGACGAGGTAACAGAAGACTATCACCAGTTCTGCAAGGACGAGGGACTTTCACCAACCTCCGTAGAATCAGCAAAAGCCTTCATGGACTTTCGTGAAGAGCTTTTTGAAGAGAGTATCAGCAACTAATCACTTAAACAGAAGCGACTATGAGCATCCGTTCAGAATCTATGCCTTATCGTGGAGAACTCTCGTACCAGTTACAAGACCTTCTCCGCAGAAATGGTATGAAAGCCCAACTTGTCGTAGAGCAAGACCAATACAAGTTGTTGGTACAGGGGCATGACTCTCCTTTGTTGGAATACCCCATCAACGAGAAGCAGTTCAAGGCTCTCGCTGACGGTGGAACCAACTATGCCAACAAGAATGCCTACAAGACGTTTAACAACATCGTCGGAAAGGATTTCGATATGCCGTCATCCTATGTGGCAGCAAGAAATGTCAACGGTCGTGTTGCCATGGGACTTCATGGTTATAGAGAAAGATTCTATGAGCGCTATCCCAATATTCCGCCACACGCCTTTGGGAGGAATTTTTTAGGTTGGACACCAAGAATGCAGGAAGGTTTCCATTTGCGTAGAATGAGCGGCGTTGCCGTTTCACCGATGGTTGTAGAACATTCCGATGGACGTTTACGTCCTGGAGAACTCAAAAGTGGCAGTTATGGTTATTACTACAAAGGTGATAGCAAAAGTCATAGTGTGGATCCACTGAAAGATATGCAAGCCTACTTTCCTGCGGTTGTAACACGTCCAAGACCCCAAGAGCCAGCTAAGCCATACAAGGAGCTTATAACCTCAAATGTTTATTTCACAAATGAAAAGTGGCAAGAAGTGCTTTCATCCCATGGTATCATTGTGGATGCCGACAAAAAGACACTGACAGTACAATCCAATGGTACACAGCAGGATTTCGTTTATGACCTGACAGACAACGAGGTCAAGAGACTGACAGACAATTCGTTGAAGAGCACTTCACTCAACGAGCGTCTGAGCATCTTGAACAATGCCATCAGCGGAGACTTCAAAGACAAGGTAACGATGGATATGCTCAACAGTAAAGAGCGCATCTCTATCACATTGAAGCCAGAAGTGGAAGAGTCTTTCCGCAAACAACTTCAGGAAAATGTGCAAGTTGTCAGTGACCCGTTGGAAAATGAGCAGCATTTTGCACCGACACTAAATCCAGAACAAGGTTACGCAAATGGCAAGGACCTTGAAGCCATGAATGAGCGTAAGGGGTGGTATCGAGAAGGTAAACATGGCCGTGAAGTTGAAGTCGGTGATATTTGGGTGGAAAAGGTTCCTTCAAAAGTTCAACAGGAAGCCAAGCAACCTCAAAAAGATCAAAAAGACGACGAGAAGTTCACTTACCGTATGAGTGCGGTCATCAACGGAGAAGTTATCACGCATGAAATCAGCAAGAAGCAATACGACAAGTTCATGGCCGTGGATGACTATCAACGCCAACGCATGATGTCAAAGATATTCAATGAGGTTGACATGAAAACCAGGCCGGAAATGCGTCAAGGGTTCAACTTGGGAGCATTCCTGGGTGCCGGACTTACCGCTATGAGTGAAGCAACCTATCTTGGTGCAGACATCGCACACAATGTTGAGCATATCAAGCATCCCCATCCATCCCTAGAGATTCACCAAGAAGTTCATGGTAGTGGACGCATATATGTCAAGCCGGGAGTTGACTCACCACAGGATATTGCAGAAAGAGCTTTTGAGGCAGGGCTCAACGTCGGTGCGCACAGCCACGGTATGGGACATGGAAGATAAACAACTTAAAATATAAAGCAATGAGTAAAAAGAAAAAGAGAAAACAACAGTATAGCGTATCTCCAGAAGAGATTCGGCTTATTGAGAAAGACCTTGGAGTGGAATTTATCGATTTCTACAAGGGCATCTTCAAATCCAATGGTATTGTCTGGAAGCCGGTGAAAAACGGAATCGAACTCCTATGTGCAGCTTGGGATAATGTTCCGATGTTACAAATCTCATCAGGACGTTCCGCATGCCAATTCGTTCCTTTGGAGTGGGAACCATAAAATGCAGTCAAAGTAACTAACTATAATTTTGGCAGACCAATTATCATACGACGATTTCAAGGCACGGATTGACATTCAAGACGTGTTGAAGGACGCAGGCTATCACTTCTATCGACGTGATGGCTTGCGCTATCCCTCTTATGTACGTCTTGACAGCAATGGAAGCCGAGTCAGGGGTGACAAGTTCATTGTAACTGCAAACGGAAAATGCTGTTTCCAACCGCCACAGCAGAAAGTGTACAATGTCATTTCTTTTATCACGGAACATCCGGATTTCTTTCAGGAATACTATGCCGGTATCAATCCGCATCATCTTGTAAATCTTGTCTGTAACCGTCTACTGAACAATCCAATAGAATACGATATGCGCAACATCATAGAACCCAGACATAACGTCAAGCCTTTTGATATTAAGGATTACACAGTCCTAAAATTCAAAAAGCACGATATGGAGAACATCAAGAAGTTCTATCCATTCTTCAAGAGTCGCATGATAGATATTGCCACTCAAAAAGCCTTTGGCTCATCGTTCATGCTTGCCACAAGACAGGTTTCGGAACAGAAAGGACGGTATTTCAAAAATTTATCCTTCCCACTGTACTTACCAGGTCAGACTGCCGTTGTCGGTTTTGAAGAAAGAGGCAAGCCACGTCTTGACGGCACAAGCGGCTACAAAGGAAAGGCTCTTGGCAGCAATTCGTCTGAAGGGTTATGGATAGCAAGTCCTAATGGTACGGAACTGAAAGATGCAAAAGATGTCCTGTGGTTTGAAAGTGCCTATGATGCAATGGCATATTACCAACTATGCGCACACAAGGACAAGTCGCTCGCCGATGCGGTTTTCCTCTCAACTGGCGGCAACCCAACCGTCATGCAGTTCCGTGGAGTAATCAAAGAAGCTCAGAATGCCTGTCACCACTTATGTTTCGACAATGACATGGCAGGAAAACAGTTCGTTTTGAATTTCAATACGGAGCTTAAACACGTCAAGGAAAGCATCCCAAAATATGGTGAAGACATGGCGGAATACATGGGCTCGCTTATGGATAAAGACAACTTTCTGTCAGGTAATGAAGACTTTTTGCCTGATGATGTTGGCAAACTATATGGCAAGTATGAAACGGAAGCGGAGGAATACATGTCCATGAAATACAGTGGACTGTGTTATGAAGGCGATGTCAAAGACCAATTGGATAAAGCCAACCGCTTGCATAAAGAGTATGTCAACAAGATGAAAGAGAAGCTATGTATCGGAAGCGAGCAGGGGCATCTCAAAGACCTTGGCACATACGACATCCCTGATTGGGCTATCTGCGCTATTGAAAATGGTGACTATGAAGGATTGACAGAGGAAGAGGAAACACTTGTAACGGAGTTCCTTGAAAAGCATTTCCATGAAGGTTATGTGTCAAATATAGACTTTGACAATTATAACGAGCTCAATCTCTATCCTGCCTTTGGCACGAGAAACAGCAATGCTTTGGTCAGTCACGGAGAGTCACCATATGAAGCGGTAAAGACCTATTCCGTACAGTTCTTCCATCCTACACAACGTGAAAGTTATGCCCTGCCAAACCTTACGGTTGTCCGTGAAGTCCCTGAAGACGGCTGCAAAGATTGGAATGACCAGCTAATCCGTCAAGAAACAGAACGGATTGTGCAAAAAAGTCAAGGCGGTGAAGACGATAGGACTGTAAGTGCAGGAATTGACCTTAACAGCGACGGTGAGATTGAAATCAGCGAGAGTGATGAGAAGAAGCACCGTCACAATATAGGCAGATAATATGAGCATATCATATCCATCCATAAGAATACATCCTTCAGTGATGCAGTTCTACACAGAAGAAGGAATGACCATTGCCGGTGTTATTGTCCTGGTTGCATTGGCAGGTTATGACGGTCTCACTCCAAGGTGGCTGCCACCTTATATAATAGGTGTAGCCGTCATCTTAATCCTTTACTTGCTCTATCGGTATATGTATGTGACTCGAACGGTATATGTAATCACATCGGAGCAGTTGAAATACGAGTGTGGAGTCTTCTCTTGTAGCAGGGATTTCATTGAATTGTACAGGGTCATAGATTACAGTGAGCAGCGTTCCTTCCTCCAGATGTTATTGGGTATTAAAACAATCAGCATTTATAGCGGAGATAGAACCCACCCACGTCTTGACCTTGTAGGCATTAGCAATAAGGTGGACCTGATTCCCACGATACGAGAACGAGTTGAATTAAACAAAAAGCGTCACAACATACATGAATTTACGAACACATAAAACATTCCGCAAATTGGAAAATCGTTTGTTTCCCTTTGGTAAAGATGATGCCAACGGCAAATGGCTCATTGTGTCTGTTGTTGCATTGATACTGCTGTTGATAACAAGCAGTCGAACATATGGGCAGGTTGTAACCTCGAACCCTGGAGAATACACAATCCTCGCTACTGGCAACAATCTCATTAACGGAACCGTCAAGTCGGAAACCCAAGCGCAGCGTAATACTGCACTGGCGCAAAATGTGATGGCAGGAGAATTTACCAAGATGAAGCAATGGGAGAAAGATTATAACAGTTATCTGAAAACTGCCACAAACTATGCTTCCGCATTAAAGGCTGCTACGCACATCTATGATGATGGCGTGCGCATATTGCTGACACTTGGAAAACTCAGAAAAGCTGTCAACAACAACCCACAAGGTATAGCCGCTACTGTAAGCATGAACAATCTCTATATGGAAACAACTACAGAAATGCTGTCGGTGTTCACATTGTTAAAGGATGCCATTGCCAAAGGCGGATCAACCAATATGCTCACTGGAGCCGAACGTTCCAAAACCTTATGGGAACTGGAAGACAAGCTATCCTCATTTTCACATAAGCTGCATTTGTTGTATATCAGTATACGTCATTACCGGATGAGTGATGTCTGGAACCGAGCTACAGCAGGAATGATCGAAAGGGACAAGCATGAAGTGGCATTGCAGTCATTGTCACATTGGAAGCGTTATGCCAAGGAAGTTTCACAGTATTCAAAGTAGCGTATGAAGACTATTGTATTACCCATATTACTTGGCTTACTCGTATGGATGAATCCTACAAGAGGCTATGCACAGATGGATCCTGTCTTGACTGGTATGATTATCGATTACACCAACAAGGCAAAGTCGCAATACAACTCACAGTTGAAAACTATGGCAACAGAAACCGAGGGACATGTATGGCTGAAGCAGGAAGTGGAGAGTACTGCCAACTACCAGAAGCAGTTTGACAACTATCTGAATTCCTTCCGTAGCATCATCTCATACGCTGCACAAACATATGGTTTCTATTATGAGATCAATCATCTGTGTGAGAACATGAACAAGTTATCTGCACAGATAGGCAATGCGCCGACAAATGCCGTGGCCGTAGCCTTGCACAACAAACGTAACGACATTTATGTCAGTATCATAAACAAGAGCGTCGGCATTGTCAATACAATCCGTCAGGTGTGTATCAACAATAAGATGACCGAGAAGCAACGCATAGAACTAGTGTTCTCCATTCGTCCTCAGCTAAAGGACATGAACTATCAGTTAGCAACATTGACCAAACTTGTCAGATGCACGAATATGGGACTTGTGTGGCACAACATTGAATATGGTTCCTTGCCACATAGAACGGGTAAGGCAGGAATTATAGAAGACTGCCTGAGCGTATGGAGAGTGAATGCAAAGAGTGTAAAACCTAAAAAATAGAAGGTATGGGTTGGTTATCATTAGCGACAAGGGTTATACCCAAACTATGGAGAAGTGGAGTTAAAGTAACGTCCACGCTATGGAAAGGCGGCAGTTCCGTTGTTGGCGCTGTCGCAAAAAATCCGAAAACCACAGCAGTTGCAAGTGTGGCAACTTTCGCAGGATGGCAGAAACTTTCGCATCCAGACGAGTCCATTGGTACAGCTGTAGGTAAAACGCTCCGTGGTGGAACAGACGGAACTGGAGACTTTGCGCACGATGTCGTAAACGGCTATACAGGCGAAAACACGGTAGAGCAAGTAAAGGACACCACAAACAAGGTCATTTCAGAAATTAAGGACACCGCAGCGGAAACAAAAGGGTTGCTGGGAACTTTTGGGGACACATTGAAAGGCATCAGCTCTTTCATCGGCAACATGTTTGGAGGCAACGGAACCAATATGTTTGGTAATTTCTTCAACAATCTTGCTTCGGGGAAAATCTCCGGTTGGGGAATAGGTGCTTTGATAGCTGCTGCCTATATGGTATTTGGTCGGACTGGACTACTGGGAAAAGTCGGTGGCGCATTGATGGCCATGATGATGATAGGCAACAACTCACAACGGCAGACACAGACAGTTGCCCAAGCCGAAAATCAAGAGATGATGCAAGATGAACAGCAACAACGCAACAGACATCGGTAATATCAGTAACATCAATAATACGAATAATATGAGAAAGACATTAACAGTATTTGGAGCAAGCCTGTTTGCAAGTCAGGCATTTGCAGACAGCATTACAGATGGCATTGGAACTGCAGGGGATGCCATTTATAGCTATACGCCGTATGTTCAAGCATTGGGTTATGTCCTTGCAAGCATCATAGGCATAGTGGCTGCGTTTGTCATCTATTATGCCATTGCCAACAATGACAGAAATGTAAAGAAGCGCATTCTCACATGGGGAGGAGGTTGTGTAGCCATGTTGTGTATGACGATTGCCCTTCCTAAGTTCTTCGACTATCAGGAGTCGGGCTTGCTTGCAGGAAACACGAACTCTTCGGGAAGTTCCTCTGGGGACTTTGCAGGTGGAGACCGTTGGGGAAAAATAGACATAACCATTCCCGACATCAACAATCCGATCTGGCGGCCAGACCATAGGTTTGACCCAATCTTAAGACCTGGTACAGGTATCATCAAGCCGGACATAAAGCTCAACTAAACAAATAAGCAAAGACATGGAATACAAACAGTCTATGAATCTTGTTTCTCCAAGCGGTTACGCTATGCCATTTGAGTTGTCAGAAACAACACCTTTGGAGATAACGCTCGGCTATGGTAAACAGACACACCCTGTGACTGGCAGGGAGTTCTTTCATCATGGAGTAGACTTCAAGGTCTATCCCCACACATGGCTCAAAGCTCTTGCCACAGGTGTAGTATCTGGAATAGCCAGTGACCGTGAAAAAGGATTCAACATAACAGTTAACTATCGCAATTATGCAGCAGGAAGCTCCGCTGTCTATGATGTGGTCTATTCACATATCAAGGAATCCATTTGCAATTTTGGCAAAAGCGTAAATGCTGGTGAAAACATTGCTGTGTGTGATGACACCCTTCACATTGAAGTTCGTTTCAATGGTGATGAAATAGACCCGATAGAGTTTCTTACGATGGTGAGGGACAATCTTGTAGTTTATGAGCAGAAGACTATTCAAGGGAACAATCCTGAAATTGCCACATTGGACTTCAAAGTGGAAACTCCATACGATAGCCAGCAACCAGAGATTGACCAAATGTATCAGAGGTTCTTCGGCAAGTACATGATTGACTTGCTGACAAGCAGATACAAGGTACCCAACGGAACGGAGCAAGTCCTACGTGATGTCTTGGCAGAGGGTGCAAGTAGTGGAGCTTATTATGAACACACACCGAGTATGCTCAACCCCTTGGGCTTGGGAGAGCGTAGCTTGGGCATCATAGGACGCATACAGACCATCTTGACACATGACTTTCTCAACTACCTTGCTCTGATGCATGGAGTGTTTCTCTCTACAATGACGGAGTACGAAAAAAAAAAGCTACTGACAACGCCATAGCAAGCCAAGGGATAATAGACCCATTCGAGAATTTCGACATAGACATTCAGAGCTTCGACATACAGCGTACCGTCAGCGTCTATCCCGACAAGGACGGCATCGTGTGGTGGACAAAGGCTTGGTTCAATGGCAAGAAGAAAGGTGAACGAGCCATAGAAATCAATCGCCAGTTAGCCATTAAGTTCATACAGGACAATGTGGCAAAGGACGAGTGGTTGGAAGAGTTTTTCCCTCGTCAGATGGAAGTCCTCCATGCAGCTCTTGCCCAAACAAGAGAACAGGTAATCAATCAGTTAAGACAGTCATTCATATAATCATGGCAACAGCAAATAACGACAAGCAAGACATCTTCACATCCAAAGTCATCCCCATCATGAAGAAAGTTCGTGATGACCTAAGCCGTAAACAGATGGAGGAATATGGAAGATATAGTTCTTCATTGGGAGCTGTTTTGGCAGGGGCGGCAGGGCCAGATGGTGGCATGACTGCCACAGCGACCTATTATAACAACCTAAAATACATTGGCGAGTGGAATAGTAAGACGGTAGATGACTATATCAACATGGTCAAGGCTGAACTGAAAAGACAGCACATAACCGTTGATGCTGTGATGGAGAAAAAGATGATAGACTACCTTGTCAAGCAGCAAATGCCAAAGTCAAGTGCAGACTACATACTCCGTAAAGCGGCAGAAGGAAGTATCTTCTATATTCCCGAAAGGGTCAGAACAACCTCATTGCAAGACCATATCAACAAGAAAGCTGAAGAAAAGTACAACCCTTCTCTTCTTGAAGAAGTGGCAGGAAACATCGGTTCATGGCTTATCAACGCCGCTACTACATGGGGTGCTGGCGGTTTCTTCGGACAGTTGGCTATAGATGGTGGTACGGAAGTGGTTGAACGCACGTCCCAAGGCCAACAAAAAAAGTATGTAGAACAACAGAAGCAACAGGCAAAGAAGGAGGTCGCAGCTGCAAGCAAGAAGAAAGCCAGTGTCCCTAAATGGATGCTTGATCAGATGGGATTCAAAAGTTGTGCTTATGCCACAGACAAACAGTTGAGCATTGCTTTGGACTGGGCAAACAAGAATGGTCAGAGATATAGGAATAAGGTCAATCAAGCCGTCAATGCTGGGGAACGAACGGTGAAAGCAAACGGCAAATCCACCATGATGTCCGTTTCTGATGCCACTTTTCGTGCTATGGAATACGAGACATTCGCCAAAGTAATACAGAAAGAACTCGCAGACCGCAAAAATGGTAAAGATGCTGTGCATTATTCCAATATAGCGGAAGCTGATGATTCTACGGCTTACACGACAAACGCCAATGAAGCGGAGGCCGCGCAAGCAACAATGCCAGGTGCTTCTACTGGAGAATACGCAGGATGGGACAACTTGATTGGTTCCATGGGAATGGGTGGCATGGGGGACACCATGCAACATCTGGGAATCACACTGTCCATGCTGCCAGACATGTTAGTCGGCGTGTTTACGGGAAAGACAAGGTCTATAGGGCTGAACAAGGAAACAATGATGCCTTTGGCGGCCCTTGTCAGTGGAACATTCATCAGTAATCCTTTGATGAAGATACCGCTCATGTTGTATGGTGGTGCCAGTCTGTTCAATACTGTTGGTCAAGAGGCTCTTGCCGAGTATCGGAAAGAGAATGGCGAGCAACCTGTTTCTCGCTATAAACGGTATGCTGATGAGGAGCTTGACAAACGACTGAAGAACCCACAGATAGAAGGTAACGTGTTACTTGTTGACATGGATAATGTTCCACGTCTTGTCACTTTGCCGCAATCCGTTATAGAAGCATACAATGAGGGATCCTTGACTGTGAACACGATTGCCAACCGCATACTTGCCAAAGCTGACCAGGCAACAATATCCAACAGACAGGATTTGCGCAATGCCTCAGAAAGCTATGAGAAAAAACAAGAGCGCGAACAAGTGAGAGGAATACGCTAATAACAAGAAATAGTCATGAAGAAAGAAAAACTGCATATTGTAATCGTAGAAAACCTTGAATATTGGTTGACTAACGAAACATCAGATTGGAGAGTCAAAGAATACATTGTAAGAGCACCGAGTCGGGAAACGGCAGTAAAGCTTACCAAAGAACATTTGACAGTCAAAGAGAAAACGTATATCTATAGCGAAGATGTCTGGGGGCATGATATGCTTATCATAGCCCCATCAATAAACAAAGACAAAGGGGTATGGAAAAGTGTCTTTCTAAGAGAACGCTTCCGGGACAAAAAAGGGAAATACCGCTATAAGAATAGACGTATACTGGTCTTTGCATCAGATAATTTTGAAGCAAACACCAAATTCCTGAGACAATATTTTCAAGACAACAATATTGATTGGATTCAGTACAGTGGATGTGAATATCCACATCTCCAAGGTATCCTTGAAATGAATGAAAAATAACAGCATAACACCATTAAATGATACGATAATATGGCAGAAGAAAACATCAACAAAAAAACAGGTGCAGAGCGACAAGCGGAAGTCTTAGTTGCAGCCCTTGAAAGAGCTAACAAGAATGGAGGCACCTTGCTTAATGCATGGCAAAAGGCGATGCCTCAGTTCTATGACAAGACATTACGGATTACTCCAGTCAATGCGCTTATCATGGCCATGCACAGTGACAATGGCGAGTTCAAGACCAACAGCTACACGATGTTCAATGAAACCCATGACCGCAGTGAGGCCGTTAAGAAAGGACAGAAAGGAGTCCCTTTCGTATGGCAGAATCTCAACCAGTACGTCAACAAAGACAATGCGGAGGATAAAATCAGCCGTGCTGAATACAATTCTCTCGCAGATGCAGAAAAAGCGAAGTACAAGGTTTATCCTCGTGAGGATGTGTATACGGTCTTCAACATCGACCAAACAACCATGTCCCATGTTCATAAGGAAGAATACGCCATGCAGGTGGAGCAGTTTGGATCAAACAGACCGACAGATGAAAAGCTCCTTCGAATGGATGTCAACAAATTCATCCAGAGTATGAAGGATAATCTCGTTCCTATCCGCAAGGATGCCACTGGTATTGCACATTATGATAGCAAAAAAGACACATTACACATCCCTGCTCAGAAGGATTTTCCTTCGTATGCAGACTATGTGCAAGAGGTAACCCGGCAGATTGTTCATGCGACTGGAGTTCCACAACGTTTGGGACGAGAAGGACTTTCCGTCGATGGCGTAAAGACACCGTCAGAAGTACAGCAACATATGGAAATGCTTGTGGAAGAGCTTGCGTCTGCACACAGAATGCTTGAATTGGGCATGACAGCGAAGATGCGTCCGCAGACCGTTGAACAGTTACCGAATATCATTTCCGAACTGAAAGCGGATCCGACGATGGCGCAAAAGGTTCTCCATGACGTGAACCGCACAGTTGGGATGATAAAGAAGGCTGAGAATGGAGAAAAAATCAAACTCATCGAGAAGCCTTCTGAAAAACGCCAACAGGCATGGGCTTCACAATTTCCTATCGACAAGGTTCCATCAACCTTTACACAGATCTCAATGCTGAAGGACGATGAAGGCAAGTGGACACTTGCTGCAAAGCCTGAGAACGCCCGTACTTTTGCCGTTCATCCCAGTCGTGAGGATGTCAGTCTGTATTTTGACATGATGAAGAATGACCATGATGAGACTCATGTGAATGAATTCAAAACCCAGTTCGCTCAGAAATACTACTCAGTAGTGGCAGCTAATCCCGAAAAGGAAGCCAACATCTTTAGAAGCAATGCCTCACAAGATGCGTTAGACCTTATCAACAAGGTCAATGCCTTTAAGACAAAGGACGACAAAATTCTGCTTGTTGCTACCATCGGTGATGAGAAGCAGAAGTCCGTGCAGATAAGCCAGTCGCAATGGCAAAGAATGTGGCTTGCAGATGACAAGCAGGACTACAAGACACACCTCGCAGCCATTCTGTATTCTGATGTCCTTGCAGGAAAACTGGAGGAGATGAAGCGTTCTGTCTCTCCTGACGTGGAGGGTACTCAGCTCCATGAGGAGAATGAGCACCGTGAATACCACGAGGAGGAGAAACGACAGCAACAGCAGATGTCGAATGTACCCCCGATCATCAAGCAATACAATGATTTGAAGCAAAAGCACCCAGATGCACTATTACTTTTCCGTTGTGGTGATTTCTATGAAACCTACAAGGAGGACGCGGTAAAGGCCTCCAATATCTTAGGTATCACGCTCACAAAGCACAGCAAGCGTATGGATGAGGAAGGAAAGCCGTTAAAGATGGCCGGTTTCCCATATCATGCCCTCGATACTTACCTTCCCAAGCTTATCAGAGCAGGAGAACGAGTTGCCATTTGTGACCAGTTGGAATCCCCAAGACAGAAAACCTCACAGCAGGAGGAAAACAAGCAGGAAGCCAAGCAAGAGGTTAAGGAAGTTGTTTCCGCTCAGAAAGAAGAGCGTCATGGTATGCACAGATAAAGCAGTATGATATGACATCATCAAGACAGCAATATATAGAACGATATGCAGAGTATGCTATGGAGCAGATGCGGCGATATGGCATACCTGCATCAATAACTCTTGCCCAGGGCATCATAGAGTCTGCCGACGGCAGAAGCCCACTGGCAAATTCAGCCAACAACCATTTCGGCGTAAAGGGTACATATAATGGAAACTATGTCCTGGCAGACGATGACAAGCCAAATGAGAAATTCAAGAAATATGACAATGTAGGGCAAAGCTATGAAGACCATTCCAAGGTACTCATGGCGCAGCGGTACCAACAATATGTTAGAAAACTATCTCATGATGACTATAAAGGTTGGGCTGCAGGTATCAAAAAAGGTGGTTATGCGTCTGATAGCAACTATGTGTCCACATTAGTTGATGTTATTGAAGGTGCAAAGCTCCAACGTTTTGACAAAATGGTGATACAACAGATGAATGCCGAGGGAAAGCAGTTCGGTGTTCAGTCCAACCCATTGTCAAACAATGAAGGTGCAAAAGCCAAAGCTACTGGAATGAATTTGCCACAATCAAGTTACAGTATGCCGGTAGAGCGCAGGGAGTTCATGCTCATTACTTCACCTTACGGTCAACGTGAAGATCCTATAAACAAAGGCAAAACGCAGATACACCACGGCATAGACATCAAGACCAATAAGGACAATGTCCTTGCCACAGAAAACAATGGCGTGGTTGTCGGTGTCGATCATCGAACTACAACTGGTGGCGGTAAAACCGTTACGGTGGAGTATGCTCGTGAAGACGGAACTAAAACAAGAGTGCAATACATGCATCTTAGTGAAATATCCGTCAAGAAAGGCGATACGGTCAATGCTGGTCAGAAGTTGGGCGTTTCGGGTAATACCGGCACACGAACCACTGGTGAGCATCTTCATTTTGGTGTCATTAACGTCTCGGCAGACAATAAGTTGCAATGGGTCAATCCAGCTGCCTACCTTGCAGAAATCAGTCAAAAGGGCAATCTTAATATCGAGGCACAGCATAACGGAAAGAACATACTTGCTGAATACATGACTGCCGGAACGAAATCAGTAAAAACCGACGAGCAAACACCGGAAAACTGGATGAGTAAACTCCTCGGCTCTGAAGATGCAGCCCTCGGCATTGAAGGTGGAGGTGACAAAGGTCTCTTGGGAAACCTTATGCAAATGTTCATGACATTGCTTATGCTTACCATCCAAATGGAGAACAAGAGTAAGGAAGAAATGATGCAAGCGGTCAGTGATGCTGTTATCAATCGTCATATTGACATCAGCAGCTTTGTACCCAACCTAAAGTCTGCTGTATTGAGCATCAATGACAAAGGAAATGCGGTTCTTGTCGTTAATGATGGCAAGAAGGAATACTCCCATGAATTGACCAATGCAGAGAAGAACAGTATCTCCAACATTCTTCAAAGCGACAGTGACGATACCACAAAGAGACAAAGGATTGGCTGCATTGTAAATGCCATAACATTCTCTTATCAGGCATCCAACAATTATGAGCAGATTGAAGCACAGCAACAATCCCAGCAACAGACCATTCAAAGAAGATAATAACAATCAAACTTACAAGATATGATTAAAGCAGAAGCAAATGTCATAGGTACGATAAAGCGCAGCGCAAATATTCGTACAGACAAGAACAACAATCCGTATTTGTCATTTGTAATGACAGTCGTTTTAACTGATGCCAAGACAACAAGTAAAAGCATCGATGTGTTTGTCTCGCTTCCAAACGCCAAGCAAGACGAGGCGCAGTCCTATATTGAAGGACTTCGTGTTGCGGTAAATGGTAATTTGGACATCCGCAAGAAAGAAGACAACTTGAACTTCTATCTGACAGGCAATACAATAACTACCCAAAATGTGGCTGAACTTGACTCTATTTCAGGTACACTCTCATTCCGTGGTTATCTGAAGAAAGAGAATATCTATCAGCAGAAGACAGACAAGAACGGTCATCCGTTCATCGTGTTCTCGGCTTATTCCGTGGATAAGAACGGACAGGACTTTCAGAGCACATGGGTTAATTTCATGCGCTTCCCAGAAAAAGGCGCAGCCGTCGAGAGCATCATTCCTGAATGGATGCACTCCAAGGCACATGTGGACATAACCGGTGAATTGCAGGTTTCAGCCTACAATGACGTGGTAAGACTTTCTTGTCGTGTGCATGAAATGACTGAATACATCAACACCCAACAGTAAAGCAGAGCGTATGAAAAAGAATACATACAATACCGATGGGCTTAGTGCGGAAGACCGCGCTTTGAACACCTTTGCGGAACTTATGATTGAAAAGATCCGCAACTTGCAGGAAGATTGGAAGAAGCCTTGGTTTTCACCGCAAGTAGCCCAACTGCCCAAAAACCTCAATGGTCGGAACTACAATGGCATGAACAGCATTGTTCTGATGCTCATGCAGGAAAAGAATGGATGGCAGACATCCCGTTATGCCACCTTTGACCGCATTGTAAGTCTGAACTTCACAAAAGACAAAGATGGCAAGAAGGCAGCTGTAGACGAGAACGGCAACAAACTCCCTCGTGTTGGCATCAACAAAGGAGAAAAGAGCACCCCGGTTATGCTGACCACATTCACATGTGTAAATAAAGAAACAAAAGAGCACATCAAGTACGACGATTATAAGCAGCTCACTCAAGACGAGAGGAATAACTACAATGTCTACCCAAAGTTGCAGGTTTATAACGTCTTCAATCTCGACCAGACCAATCTCAAAGAAGCACGTCCTGAGATGTATCAAAAGTTCAAGGATGAAGCCGTTGGGCAGAGTCTGCGAACCACAGAAGGTATGGTTAATTTCCCCGCTTTGGATGCCATGATAGAGAAAGACCTCTATGTATGTCCCATAAAGCCCATTCATGGGGACAATGCCTATTATAGCATCAGTAAAGACGAGATTGTCATTCCCGAAAAGGCACAGTTCATAGATGGTGAGTCCTTCTACAGCAATCTCTTACATGAGATGAGCCATGCCTCAGGTTCAGAAAACCGCTTGAACCGATTGGTTTCTGGCTCTACCTTTGGAAGTGAGTCATACGCAAAGGAAGAACTTGTCGCAGAGCTTACAGCCGCACTTGTCTCTTCACAGTACGGAATGGAGAAGCATGTAAAAAGTGACAGCGCCGCTTACTTGAAGTCTTGGCTTGACAGTCTGAAGGAAGACCCCAATTTCATCAAGACCTCTCTAATGGATGTCAAGCGTTCTTCCTCATTCATCAGTCAGAGGCTTGATGCTGTGGCGCAGCGTCTTGAACGAGACGGTTGGGAGGCTGATTTCTCAGACATCCGTGAAAAGAATAAGGCTTTCACTCCAGTTTTTGGTAACAAGGCTGAGAGACCGACTGTGTCAAATCAAGAAAATCAGTCTACACAAGAGCAAACCAAACCCCAAGTCCAACATGAGGAGGTAGCAGCAAGAAGCACCGAACAGCCCCGATTTCATCGTTAAAATATATGAGCCGAACCCTAAATTAGAAGTGTTGTTCACAATATCAGAAGAAGCAGCAGCAGAAATGTATCTTGGAAATACACCAATAGAAGTTGATTTGAGCACAGCGATATATATGTTACAGCAGAAAGACAATATGCCAGAAGGGATGGCTTGGGGTAACTATTTCCCTGCTGTTATCAATCATACCAGTTCTGCCATAGCACGCAAACATCCTGATTTCCATGCAGCAAAACATGGAGATTATAATGCAGCGTTACGCTTGGTTAACGACTTGGTTAAGGATGACAAAGTTGGCTATATTGCAAGATGCTATCCAAACGCCCATATTGCTTATAATCACAAAATGCAAGACAGTAAGGTCAACATGATACCGGCTGCTTACGCTGCAAAATTCTCGGCAATAGGGATGAATGTAGAGCATAATATCATTGCGGTCACAGACGTCTCCCATACCAATGCTTCTGACATATCAAGGATTAGCAAACGTGTACGTTTTGAAGGTGAGGTCAAGAAAGGGGTAGACTATATCCTCTTGGATGATTTTATCACATCAGGTGCCGAACTTAGAGATATGAGGGACTACATACAAAGCAAGGGTGGTAATGTGGTGATGATGACCACATTCGGTCATGGCAGCTTCGGCAAGCTTAAAGATATTAGAATTGATGAAAGCCTTATCGAAAGACTAAAGGCATCGGGTATCACAGACCAAGATTTAAGAAAATATGGAATTGCATCAGAAATCAGGTGTCTTACCATCGGAGAAGCGGCAAAACTCTCCAGAATGGTTAACGCCAAAACAAAAACAACAGTTGCACAACTCTGCGCAAGAGTTCAACGAACACACCAAGAACAGCCCAATCTGCCAGCAATGGAGACAGAAGTTCCAAGAAATGGGGTTCAAGGTGTCAAAACTAAAGAGATAACAGAAGAAAGTAAAACAATCAAATTAAAATTATGAAGAAGTATGTATTCATGTTTCTGCTCAGCCTGACATCTATGGTGTCTATGGCAAGAGACAGTATTGTAACGGCACAGCAACGATGCCAAATTGAAGCAAGGGACAAAGCCGAGTTACTTGTTCCCATCACTCCGACTTATCTTGAAGGTGTGACAGCAACTTCTGGATGGGATAATAACTGGTTCGTGGAAGCAAAAGGAGGAACCTCCGCTTTCATCGGCACTCCTATAGGGTGTGGAGACCTTTTCGACCGTGTTATGCCGGTGTTGCAAATCGGTGTTGGTAAGTGGTTCACTCCTGCCGTCGGTGGCAGAATTGGTTATCAAGGGATTAAATTCAAGAACGCAAGCTTACAATCTATGAAGTACCAGTTCGTTCATGCAGACTTCATGTATAATCTCACGCACAACCTGCAGTGCAACGAGTATGGTTTGTCGAAATTTGATGTGATTCCTTACGTCGGTGTCGGTATGATACGCAACTCTTCAAACACTCCTGGTTATTTTCTAACGGACAATGTCCCTTCCGGCAACCATCCGTTTGCTTTCAGCTATGGTGTCGAGTTTCGCTATCTTCTTGCTGACCGTCTTCATCTTGTCGGTGAAGTCAGTGGTATGACAACAATGAAAAGCTTTGATTGCGTCGGCGCTTCAAGCAGATTTGGTGACCATATGGTCAATGCCTCAGTCGGTTTGTCGTACACCATAGGCAAGAGAGGATGGAAAAAAGTAGTTGATGCACGTCCGTACATCAACCAAAACAACTATCTTCTGAAGAGATATTCGGAACACTCACAACAAGCCAATGCTAACAACAATATCGAAGCACAATCCACAGACAAGAACAACTATAGTGGGCTTAACTCCCTTCGTTATAGAATGTCTTTAGAAAATGAGAACAATGATAGTTCTTTGGATAGTCTATCACAGAAGACAAAAGTAACCATAGGTGTTCCCATTTACTTCTATTTCAAGTTGAACACAGCAAAATTGGTGGACAAAACACAGTTGGTCAATCTTGATGAGATTGCAAAGATTGCAAAAGAACAAAACTTAACCATTCATATATCGGGAGCAGCTGACAAAGCAACTGGCTCAGATAAGCGAAATCGCCATCTGAGTATTGAAAGAGCCAAGTACATCTGTAAACAATTGATGAAACGAGGGGTTAATAAAGATGCCATGAAAGCTACAAGTTTAGGTGGCATTGAGCAGTTCTTACCAAAAGAAGCCAATAGATTTGGAGTGGTATTATTGACTCAATAGAACTAACTTTTTCTATTTCCTAAAATCAGACCTGTCTGCTATTATAGCATTCAGGTTTTTTTGTGCCTATAGAATCAAGATTTATGGCTTAATGTAGAAAATAATTCTTCAAACAGGAAAATATTTATCGTATTAGGCAATTTTCTAATATAAAAGCCTTACCTTTGTAATTAAAATATTCTAAAATACTATAGTAATGGCTGACAATAAAGCTCTAAACCGAATTAAAGTTGTTTTGGCCGAGAAAGGGAAAAGCAACAAATGGCTGGCTGAAGAATTAGGAAAAGGTCAAGCTACGATTTCCAAATGGTGTACAAATGCCGCGCAACCAAGTTTGGAAAATCTCATAGAAATAGCCAAATGTCTTGAAGTTGATGTGAATGAACTGATACGAATGGAATAGGTTTATAACATAATATAAATGTAGGAAGATGCCTGTAAATAAGAACGCTTACTTACGTTATCAAATACTGGATCAATGCTTCAGTAACAAGTACAGAAAATTCAGTTTTGACGATTTGGTAAATTTCGTCAGTGAAAAGTTGGGCTATAATATTAGTCCCCGTCAGATTCGTGATGACATTGCGAACCTGCGGATTGGTCCGTATTATGCACCAATAAAGGCAACCAGATTTGACGGGAAAAAGTGTTTTTATCGTTATACAGACTCTGACTTCTCCATCTTCAAGAATGAGCTGACAACAGAGGAGGTAACAAATCTGCGTTCTACCATAGAAATGCTTAACAGATATCGTGGTATTCCTGCTAATGCTTGGTTGGAAGAGGTCATTTCTAATCTTGAATATCGTTTTGGAGTAAAAGCGAATTCTGAGAATCTGATTTCTTTTGAGCAGAACGACATGCTTAAAGGTTTGGAGCACCTTTCAGGTTTGATTGATGCTACCATTAACCATCAGACAATAGAACTGTCTTACCAATCATACGGAAAGGATAAAAGGCAGATACTGGTATATCCTTATTATATTAAGCAGTATAATGGTCGTTGGTTTCTTTTTGGCATGAATGACGCAAAAAAAAGAATTGAGAGCTATGCATTGGATAGAATAGAGGAATATCACTTATCTGACAAAACCTTTATCAAGAATGATAGTGTAGACTTCTCTACTTTTTTCAATGACGTAATAGGTGTATCAGTACCCTACGACGATAATGTGGTAACAGAAGAAATTGTTTTGCGGTTTTCTGAAAAAAGATTTCCTTATGTTGTTTCCAAGCCAATCCACCATACTCAAAAAGTAAAGGATGAACCTTGTACAATCAGCATAAAGGTAAAGCCAAATAGAGAACTCTCACAACAGATATTCTCGTTCATTCCAGACATAGAAGTAGTGTCTCCAGAGTGGTTTCGCAATGAAATACGGGATAATATTCAAGAGAATCTAAAGAAATATTCCTCTATGCAGAAAGACTGCACAGATAATATCGAAATTTGCAATAATAAATAAGAAAAAAGAAAGATAATATATGACAGAACAAGAATTAGCTAACGTGATTTGGGACATCAAAGAAGTTATCCGAAACTCTTATGATGACTCTGAGGTGGAGGATGTTATATTGCCTTTCACCTTACTTCGTCGCTTGGATTGTGTGCTTGAAGAAAAATACGATGCTATTCTCGAAGAGTTAAACTCATTTGACGAGAAAGTACGTAAGTATAAACTTCAGTCATTGATGAAGAAGAATGGTATCACATTCTTCAATCTGTCGGGACTTTCGTTGAAGAAACTCCTTAACGCTCCTGATCATATCGGTGATTCCTTTAAGACATACATTGAAGGTTTTACCGATAATGTGAAGGATATTCTTGCCAATTTTGTACATGAGGATGGTGACAGCGACGTAGTTGACCTTTCAAAGATTTATTCACGCTTGGATAGAGGCAATAAGTTATTTGCCGTTATTCAACAGTTTGTCGAGAAGGCAGATTTGCATCCAAGCAAAGTAAGCAATGCGATGATGGGTACTATCTTTGAAATTGTCATTCGTCGTTCAAAGGAGTCCACCAACACCAAAGCTGGTCAGTACTATACTCCAAGAGAAGTGGTAAAGCTCTTGGTGAGCCTTACTATGTGTGGCAAGGAGCAAGAACTCTTTATTCCTGGCAAGGCTTTCACCATCTACGACCCCTGTTGTGGTACTGGTGGAATGTTGACTGTGGGGCGTGAGCATCTACAAGAAATTGCTCAGAATAAGAACTTGAAAGTTTATCTCTATGGTCAAGAACTGAGCGAAAAAACCTACGCTATCTGTAAGGCAGACCTCTTAATGAAGGGCGATGACCAAAACCTCGACCAGCAACTCTTCCAAGGCGATACTCTGGCAGATGATAAGTTGTACGGCAAGAAGTTCAACTTCATGTTGGCCAATCCGCCTTTTGGCGTAGACTGGGGGAAAGACCAAAATGTGAAGAAGGCTGTCTTGAAAGACAATTGTCCTGGTGGACGCTTCGAGGCTGGTCTTCCTTCTACATCCGATGGCTCATTGCTCTTCTTGCAGCACATGATAGCTAAGATGGATAATCAAGCTGGTTCTCGAATAGGTATCGTGTTGAATGGCTCGCCTTTGTTCAATGGCGATGCTGGTAATGGATGGAGTAACATCAGAAAGATGCTACTCGACCGCAACTTGCTCGATGCCATCGTTGCCTTGCCAAAGAACTTGTTCTATGGTACGGACATCACCACCTACCTTTGGATTCTCGACAATAAGCGTCCTCTGGAGAAATATCACAAGGCTCTCTTCATAGATGCTGCCCATACCAAGGAGTTTACCAATCTGCTCCAAAAGAACTTGGGTAAGAAGCGTTATGAGATTAGCGACGAGGGTGTCAAGGAAATCTTCGACATCTACAAGGAATATCAATCATACAGCCGAGACATTGAGTATGAGAAGACTGGCGAATTGGAGCATTTGGAGATAGCCAAGCTACTTGACTATGATGACTTCCTCTATACCAATGTGTCAGTACGTCGCCCTCTTCGCCTGTGGTTCGAGAATATTTCAGCCAAGTATGATGCTCTGTGCGAGAGTGAGGATTTCAAGGCAGAAGACAAGAAAAACCTCGTCTTGCGCGACATCGCCCAGTTGGATGGTATTGACGAGAAGCGCAGTGACCACGACTTCTTTGTTTGGCTGAAGGCTCAGAAGGTCAAGACCACCAAGGCGCAGCAGAAGCAGATTCGTGATGCCTTTGGTGAAATCTCTGAAGATGCTCCAATTGCCTATGTGGATCCGTTCAAGAATAGTGGTGAGTGGGTGATTGATACCAATCTCAATGATACGGAGAAGATTCCTATGAAGCTAGACATCGAGGAATACTTTGAAACCGAGGTAGTGCCTTTCGCTCCGGATGCTTGGATGGACAGAAGTAAGGACAAAGTGGGATGCGAATTTCCATTCACCCGTTTGTTCTACAAGTATCGTCCATTGCGTAGTAGTGAACAGATTCTTGCTGATTTATCAGCTCTCGACGCTAAATTAAATAACGAATTGTCCCATTTAAATGAAGATTGATGCTTATGGCTAATTATGAACAATATAAAAACTCTGGTATTGATTGGGTAGGAAACGTTCCTGCTTCTTGGAATAGGAGTAGGATTAAATTCCTTCTCTCTCATTCTTCAGCTGGTGTATGGGGCGAAGATGAAAAGGGCGATAAAAATGATATCGTGTGCTTTCGTGCGGCAGACTTTGACTATTCTCACGGATGCTTGAAACTGGATAATAATACAATGAGGAATATTCAACCAAAGCAATTGGAGGGACGAGTATTGCACAAAAGAGACCTGTTGATTGAAAAGTCTGGAGGTGGTGACGCCACACCTGTAGGAAGAATCGTAAGACTCAATTATGATGGTATTGCTACATGTTCAAATTTCATGCATTTTATATCTGTGGACAAATATAATGATGATAATTATTTGTTCTACTATTTCTATGCTATGTATGCAAATAATGTAAATATACTCTTCTTTAACCAGACTACAGGAATTCAAAATTTGAAGGTAAGCGAATATTTAGGACAAACAATATTCTTGCCACCTTTGAACAAACAATCATCCATTGCAAAATACCTCGACAAGAAATGTTCAGAGATTGACAATGTTATATCTGCTCAACAGAAACGTATCGCTTTGCTCCAAGAATTGAAGCAGAGTGTCATCACCCATGCCGTTACGAAAGGACTTAACCCGAATGTAGAAATGAAAGATTCTGGAGTTGATTGGATAGATGAAATTCCTGCTAATTGGGAAGTTCTACCACTTAAAAGAGTTGGCACAATGAATAAAGGGTTGACTTTTACAAAAGCTGACATTGTTGAAAAGGGGAATGCTGCCATTAGTTATGGCCAAGTTCACTCTAAGTTAAACGAAGGAATTAGTTTGCAAGATGAATTAATCCGCTTTGTTCCAAATACATTTGTTTCAAATGCGGAAAAGTCCATTGCTTATCAGGGTGATTTCATATTTGCAGACACATCTGAAGATTATGAAGGTTGTGGAAACTGTGTGTATAACGATACAACACGACCTATATATGGCGGCTATCATACCATAGTTTTGCAAACGAAATATTCGGATGCAAAGTTTTTGGCATATCTTTTTAAGACGGATTATTGGCGCTATCAAATACGTTCAAGAGTATACGGAGTTAAAGTCTTCAGTATAACACAATCTATCTTATCATTGTGTTCTGTAATCTTGCCACCAAAAGAAGTTCAGAAAGACATTGTGTCTTTTCTCGATGGAAAATGTAAAGCAATCAATATATCTATTGATAATGCTCTTGTACAAATCAGTTTGCTTCAAGAATACAAACAGAGTCTCATCACGGAGGTAGTAACGGGCAAGCGAAAAGTTTGCTAAAAAAGGTAAATGCATAATGAGTAACAAGTTAAAGAACATATATACAAACGCTTTTGATAACATCATCAAAAAGCATATTAGAACTAAGGCAAACACTATATTTGTCTTGGCAGGAATAACTCCGTATATATACTTGGAGAATTTTACAGAATGCATAACAGACCAGACGACCTTTGATAAAGAAGGAAACCTTGACTTGTTTACTCCAACATGGTTTGGGAAAGTGTTCCCCAAGCTCATGGCTGCAACTACTTACCAAATCCTATCTCATCAACAGTATGCGAGCATCAACGAGTATCTGAATGAAGATTTCTTCAAGGATAGAATAGTAGTTGTATATGACAACTTACGTTCTCTATACCCAATCAAGAAGGATGAGTATATCGAAAAGACCGATTCAAATGGCTCGGAAAAACGTCCTGAAGCGATGCCTGTTTACCAAGCAGAGCAGCTAAAAATTGGAGAAAAATATTTCTATTCACTGAAGCACTTCAATGATGATTTGAAGATGGAGCCTCTATTCTCAATCAAGAGAGAGATGACCTCCTCTGGCATCACTTCATCCAAAGCTTATATCCTTGATGTGATTTCTGATCCTTATGGTATAGATGTCTTTGTCAACGAATGCATCGAAAACAAGAATTTCTCAAAGAATGTCTATGTCAAGGTGTCAGAAAAAAATGTCTTGAACAAGACTACTCTGAATACGCTTCAAGAGCTTAACCAACTCCTTTATCGTTTTGGAGGCGGAGTTTATATACAAAAGGAAGAAGCCATACAGAAGGAGTATACACCTTCAGAAGAGTCACTTTCTTTATTGAAGCAATATTGGGGCCAGAACGCAGAGTTTCGTGACATACAGGTGTATGAAAACCCGGAAATTGGTAACAATATTATCCCTGTATCACAAGGTTTGTTGGTAGACACGATTATCAACGAGTACAAGAAAGGATGTTCAGGAGAACAGCCAAGAGATGTTTTTATAACGGCTCCGACTGGTGCAGGTAAGTCTTTGATATTCCAACTGCCAGCTTTTTACGCAGCTTCTAAAGGCGATGTGACGATAGTGGTATCTCCATTGAAAGCACTGATGACAGACCAAGTGGAGATATTACGGACTGAACGTAAGTACGATAGAGTTGAGTTTATCAACAGCGATTTAACCCTTATAGATAGAGATAAGATTATTGAGGGATGCAAACGTGGTGATGTGGATATTCTCTACTTGTCACCAGAATTGTTGTTGTCATATGACATTCACTATTTTATCGGAGAGAGGAAGTTAGGGTTACTCATTGTAGATGAAGCTCACCTCATTACAACATGGGGACGTGATTTCCGTGTTGATTATTGGTTCTTGGGCAACCATATAAATAAGGTACGCAAGTACAATAACTACATGTTCCCACTTGTTGCATTGACAGCTACTGCTGTATACGGTGGTGTAAATGATATGGTCTTTGACAGTATCAATAGCTTGAATATGCACGATCCTCATAAATTCATCGGTAATGTGAGACGTGACAATATTGAATTTGTCATTGATACGCATGATGATTATTCAATAGGAGGGTATGACCAAAATAAAGAAACCGAGACCGTGAATTTCATTAAAGGTATTCATAACTTGGACATGAAAGGAATCGTGTATGCTCCATATACAAGACACATTAATAGAATTAAAGAAAAATGCGATGAGATAGACCCGAAGATGGCAGTGGCGTTTCATGGTGGAATGTTGGCGGATGAACAGAAATTTGCTTACCAAGCATTTAAGAGCAACACTTGTAAGGTGATGATTGCGACCAAAGCTTTTGGTATGGGCGTAGACATCCCTGATATACAAGTGGTGTATCATCATGCACCATCTGGACTACTTCCAGATTATATACAGGAAATTGGACGCGCTGCTCGTAAGAAGCAAATCCAAGGATTTGCTGCGCTCACGTTTTCTAAGTCAGATCTGCGATATAGTAAACAGCTATTTGGCATTTCATCATTGAAAACATTTCAATTGAAAGAAGTGCTATGTAAAATCATTCGTTGTTTTAACAGTAATGGCAAGAAGAGAAATATGCTTGTCGCTGCAAATGACTTCGCCTATATCTTCGATTCGGCTGATGAGGTTGACCAGAAGGTAGCAACAGCTTTAATGATGATAGAAAAGGACTATCTTATAAAGACACGATTCAATGTCCTTATTGCACGTCCGAAAAAGCTCTTTACTAAAGTTTATGCCAGGACAAACCAAGTAGGTTTCGACAGGCTGCTGGATAAGTATGGAGAGTGTTTCAAAGAGATACAACATCTTTCTGGAACATATCATACATTAGAGTTAAACCTTGATGAGATTTGGTCCAAACACTTCTCTGACCGAAGTTTTCCTCAAATCAAGAGTGAGTTTTATAGACAAAAGTTTTTGGCTGACGAAGGAATAGAATTGACACCTCAAATAAAGGTAACTATAAACATTGACAAAGCATATCGTGAGATATTGTCTGAATTACAAGGCATACTAAATGCTGTCAGTGTGTCATTCGCCAAGTTTAAACTGAGAGGAACCTTCTTTACATCTAAAGAGTTTATAGAAGAATTGTCACAGAATATAAGCACGAAGTATAATGTTGAAAAGATAGCATCTTTTGTGCTTGGTACATATTCTGGCTATTTACAGAGTTCTAATGTACTTGAAGGAGACTCATTCTTACAGCAGCGCCATCATGGAACATCTATGCAATATCAGGTGTTCAGCACAAACTATGGTGCGAAGTTTACACAACTTCTAAGAATATTCTCCAGTCTTTTTGATGGGAAGGTACGTCAATCTGTGGATAGATACCTATCCATCAATGACATTCCTCTTAAAAATCACATCAGATTGGGTTCTCTGCTGGAACTAATGGAATTAGGCTCTTTTGAAACTACTGGTGGAGATGATCCAAAGATATTTCTGCGCCTAAATGATCCAAGAAGGATTGAAAAAGATTCGGTAAGCGACAAATACAGTAATTTTATCCTTGAATCTGTTAGGAACAGACACAAGGTAAGCTGTGCATTGTTTGAACATTTCTTCACTAACTATTTCAGCAATGAAAATCGGTGGAATATGATAGAGGATTTCTTCCTTGGAATGTCAAATGACGATTTGTTTGAAAAATATCCAGGAACTATGGTCAACCATATTGACATATTGGAATACCTGAAAGAAAACAAATCTTATGTTCCTGATAGTAGTGAAGATACAATATCAGGGAGTGGCGTACACAAGACTCTGTTTTTGCCAAGGAGAAAAGAGTTCTATAACCGGGACAACATGCTGACTATTGGGCATCAAACAAAACAAATAAAAAAATGGCTTGTTGATGATCCTGTAGCATTACATAGAACCATTACTGAATATGAGATTGTAATCGAGAAGGACGATTTCAAGGTTTTGTCAAATAGATTGCGATTAAACCATTTTGAATATTATCGTGATTTCATGCGATTGAAAGTCCTTGTTGATTTCCCTGGCTATCCTTCACTTGTGCAAGCCGCAGTACCATACAATGACGCTCCTGTCAAATTCTACAAATGGTGGAGAAAACATCCGGGTGAGGTTACAATGAACTTGGCAGAGAAGGTGAAACTTTTTCTTGCAGTAGAGAGAGAGTCACCCTCCGCATTAATCAAAGCCCATCGAGCAATAATAAAGAAATAAAAACAGATAGATATATGCAAAATCCTTTGAACGAAACGACTTTTGAGGAGCATATTGCAAGCTGTCTTGCAAACAGCGACCTTTACAATCAAAGAGGCAGTTCGCAGTTTGATATAGAAAAGCTGTGCGATGCTGAAATGTTGGAACTATTCTTGCGCCAACAACCTCTGGTATGGAATAAGCTGACAAAACACTTCCCTGGTCAGGAGACAGTGACTGTCATTCGTGAGTACAACAAGCGTCTTGACCGTGGCGAGAGTATCTTGACCATCATGAAAAAAGGTTTCACGGTAAGTGGTGCTAAAGTGAAATTCTGTCAGTTCAAGCCGGTGCTTGAAGGCGAAGGTACGGACAATTATCGTTTGTATCGCGCCAACCGTTTTAGCATTGTACGTCAGATGCGCTATTCTACGGGAGAAGATAGCAGTAACGAATTGGATATGTGCATTTTACTAAATGGCATACCTCTGTTTACTTTTGAACTTAAGAATGAAGGAACAGACCAAAACTACACCCACGGTATATACCAATATAAGAACAACCGTGACCCACAGAACCGTATGCTCCGCAACTGTTTGGTACATTTTGTAATGGACAATCAGTATGTGTTCATGACTACGAAACTGAATGGCGAAGAAACTTCGTTCTTGCCGTTCAACCGTGAGGCCGTCAATCCTCCGATTGAGGATGAATATCCTGTAGCATACATGTGGCAGAACATTCTGCAAGCAGACTCATTGCTCGATATTCTCGAAAACTTTATCAAACGATACGAGGAAAGCTATGAAGACAAAGAAACGAAAGAGCAGAAGAAGCGTATTGTAGTTATCTTCCCTCGTTTCCATCAGCTTCGTGCCGTGCGCAAGCTGCGCAAATTGGTACATGAAGAAGGACCAGGGAACAATTACCTGGTACAACATTCAGCAGGAAGTGGCAAAACAAAAACCATGGCATGGCTTGCTCATCAACTTGCCAATATGACCAATGCGGATGGAACTGCAATTTTCGACAGTATTATCATGGTGACAGACCGCATTGTGCTCAATCGTAACATGGCTGAGGATGTGGTTAACTTTGAAACTACTGCAGGAACAGTGAAAGACATTCGCAAGGGTTCAAAGAAACTGGCAGATGCCTTGAACGGTGAAAACAGAATTATCATATCCACCGTACAAAAATTTGCCTATGCCCTCGATTATCTCAAACATGAGAAGGCTAAGAAATATGCCATCATTGTGGACGAGGCACATACGGCTGTAGGAAACGAGGCAGCAAAAGATTTGGTAAATGCCCTTTCTACGAAAGAAGACCTAGAGAAAATTGAGGACTACGATCCTGAAGAGTATGACAGTCCACTGGATGCACTGATGGCTCAGATGCAGAGCTACAGAAAAATGATGAAGCACATATCGTATTTTGCCTTCACTGCTACACCCAAAGACAAGACTTACGTGTTGTATGGCAAAGATGGCAAAGAACCACACGATTTGTACTCCATGAAACAGGCTATTGACGAGAAGTTCATACTTGATGTTACACGCAACTATGTCAGCTACAGGACTATGTTCGAATTGATAGCAAAAAATCCTACTGAAGACCAAAAGAAGCAATTTGAAGAGAAAAAGGCTCTGAAAGTTATTGCAGCATGGTTAGGAAAGGAAAAGTATATCAAGTTGCGTAAGGCGAGCATGATTGTTGATCAATTCATGAAGTTCACAATCAAGAAGATAAACCATCAGGCAAAAGCCATGGTTGTTTGCGATTCACGTCAGTCGGCTGCTGACTACAAGCAAATCATAGATCGTATCATAAAAGAAGAATACTCTGGGGCGATAAAGACGTTGGTGGCATTCTCTGGTGAAGTAAAAGATAGCAACGGTCGAAAATGTACTGAGGCAAACTTGAATGATGATGGTGTGACAGACAACGACATCGCAGAGAAATTCAAGGAGGATGACTATAAGATATTGATAGTAGCAGAAAAGTTTCAGACTGGATTTGACCAGAAATTGCTTCATACAATGTTTGTGGATCGTTCTTTGGGTGGAATACAGTGCATACAGACGCTTTCCCGTCTCAATCGTACCTATTGGCCATACAAAGAAGATACACTTGTGGTGGACTTCCGCAATGACGCAGACTCCGTGCGAAAAGCTTTCAACAAGTACTATACTGTAACAACTCTTACTGGTGATGTAGATAAACAACGCGTATATACTCTGAAAGAAGATGTTGAGAAATGGAACATATTCAATGAAGACGAGATAAATGATGTTTGCAGTCGAATGATAGACAAGACAAGAGTAAGCGGAGTTCCGTCTATCATATTGAAGATTGTGAAGGAAAGAGTTGCTCCATTGTCTGACGAAGACAAGGACAAGTATCGTAAACAAGTAAATCGTTTTGTTCGACAATATGGTTTCTTGGCGCAGATTATGGATTTCACAGACCCTGATTTGGAGAAATTCTATGTGTTCTGCAAAGTGTTATACAAGTATCTGCCATATACTAAGGAAACATTGCCGATGGAGTTGTTGGATATGATAGACTTGGATAAATTGCGTATACAATTGTCCTTTGATGGTACTATCGAACTTGAAGACGAGCCTGTAGAATTGAAGGCAACCCGTATTGGTGAGGTCGGACAGAAAAAAGAGGACGAAAAGCGCACCGTTGCAGAGTTGCTTGACATGGTAAATAGTCCATTTGCAAACATATTGAACGAGAATGATAAAATCATCAAACAAATATGGGAAGAGCTGCTAAAAGATCCAGAGGTCATGGATGCAGCTCGTGCAGGAAACTCATACGATGTGATGATAAACATTTGCAAGCAGAAGTTCGATGATACAATTGTTGATCAGATTGACAAGTATCTGAATTTCCGTGAAGTCCTTGACAAGGAGAAAGGTTTTGCGTTGACTTTGATAGGCAAATTTGTGGAAGCTGTTGCCAGACAAGCAGCAGCAACATCAAGTCTTATCTATGATGAAGCGGTGTTAAAGGAGAAACTTGCAGCTGCAATGCATGGTGAGTTTGCTGGTGTATGCAGTAAGATGAGAAGTCTACCGGAAATTGTCGACTATCTTTTCTTTGTGTTAAATACTACAAGCCTTCCAAAACTTGATGGTATCGATACTCTTTTGAAAGAGTCGCTGAATAACATCTATACAAATCCGCATATCACATCCATTGTGAAATATTCGTTCTTCAACTCTCTGGTACAGAAATATGAGGCATTCCTGAAGAAACTGTATTTTCTGATTAATGATGAGGAGATTCCTGGACATGATGGTAAGGAGCCGGCTTTGGCAGATTCTATTCATGCATTTAGGTGTTTATGGGATTTGAAGCACTCAACAGATGAAGATGGCAAGAAATTCTCTAGCTATCTTCAGATGTTAAGGGATTGGAGAAATGATGAAGCACATAATGCTCCATGTACGACTGATGCAGAGGTTGATGCAGCAATAAAAGTAGCTGTTTCAATGTATATTTATGTAACTGCATATTCTATCACCGACCTTGAAATGGCTGGATATTAAAAACAATTGCATCGGGTAAGTTAATTGCCCGATGCCTAACTCAATTTTATACGATGAGAAGAATACTTTCCATTATGTGCATGATGCTTGTATGCTTAACCATTCATGCCCAATTTTCGTCAGTAAACTCCTTTATGCGAAAAGAAATCGTATCATATACAAAAAATGATAAGGGGTTTTATGTCAAAACTGAGAACAAAATGACCGATGTGGTCAATGGTGTCGTAGAAAATTACGCATATGACAAAAAAGCGCAAAACCTTTATGTGCTTACAGAAATTAGCAATGTTGTTGTGACTCTAACCAAGGATTATGCTAAAGTAATAAAGAAAAACAAAGATATTCCGCAGTTATCAGGTGAAGAACTTGCCAAAGTGATTGAGAAGCATAACGAACAACTATTTGAAAAGTTTACTGCTCTAAATAGAGAACGAGAACAGCAAGTTACAGATTCAATTAATAAAGCAAGGCAAGATTCGATAGATGAGGTTAATAGGCGTAATGCCATTGTTGCAGCTCAAAATAAAGCTCGTGAAGATTATGTAAGTAGTCATAAATGCCATGAAGTTCCTTTGGGTGACAATTCCATGAACTGTGAAATCTGTGATGAATATATCAACTCAAAAGATGTATTCTACACATTAGGCATCCGTAATGATTCTATATATTATGCAACCGTAAAAGAGGGAAAGCTTGGTCTTTCATACATAGAGCCGCATGAGTCAAAAATACCGTCATCTCTTAATTCTGATAAGGATTTTTTGTATCATTACGAGGCTTTCAAAGATAGTCTTACTGAAGACTCAACGGATTACGCAGAAATGGTTCGCTACTTAGGCTATCAGTATTATGTTGATTATTTGGCGCGACTTAAAAAGGCCGCCCCGTTTGGCTTTGTTGACGAATGGGGCTGGGATAACGAATATTCTATGGTCACATTCAATATACGATATACAAATACAAATTCTAAAACTATAAAGTACTTGACTGTCTATTTTAAGATAACTAATGATGTTGGGGATATACGCAAAACTGGATATTTCCAAGGAACAGGTCCTTTGAAAGAAGGTGAAACAGCCTCATGGGATTGGGATAGTTCTTCATATTTTACTGCTGGGGATGCATCTAATATGAGCATTACTAAAATTGTCTTGACTTACATGAATGGAGCCAAACAAGTAGTTGCAGGAAAGTATTTACGATTTAATTAGGTTTTAAGAATGATAAAATTCAAGTTTGAAGATATTGAAATACCAGAAAGCAATCCTTTCCAAAATTGCCAACTTGGAAGACAAGAATATGCCACTATACTTGAAAATATAGTGGCATATGGCAAGGATGGTTATGTTATGTCACTTGATGGAGCATGGGGCTCTGGTAAAACCACATTTGCAAAAATGTGGCAGCAGCAATTGAAGAATAATGGTTTCATGACCATATATTTTAATGCATGGGAACATGATTATATGGTAGATCCTTTAGTGGCATTAATTGGTGAATTACACAGAATTAGCACAAATGACAAACTTCAAATGTCATTTGCTAAAGTTATTGCAAATGCTGGCAAAATATTTAGTGGAATATTACCTTCTATAGGAAAGACCATAGCAAAAAAATATGCTGGTGAAGATGCTGTTGATATAATAAAAGACACATTGTCTGAAACAAAAAAAATTTTTCAACATGAGTTGGACAAATATAAAGAAGAATGTGATAGCATAGAAACATTCCGTCTCTCGCTTGCTAACTTTGCAACGGATCTTGCTCCAGAAAAACCATTAGTTTTTATCGTCGATGAACTAGACAGATGCAATCCAACATTTGCAGTTAAGGTATTAGAAAGAATAAAACATTTGTTTGCCATTCCTCATATTGTTTTTGTTTTAGCCATCGATAAAGAGCAACTATGTAATTCCATATGTGGCTTTTATGGAAGTGATAGCATTAATGCTGCAGAATATCTTCGTCGATTTATAGATGTGGAATATTATCTGCCTTCCCCTGATTATGAGACTTTCTTTGATTACATATACAACAAGTTGGGGTTAGATGATTTCTTTATGAAAATCACTCGTGGTAATGGTTATGATACGAGAAGTTATCAACATGCACTAAAGTCTTTTCCACTAAAACTTTTAGCTTCAAAAAAGTTGTCTTTACGTCAGGTGGAAAAATTTATGTTACATATGAGGTTGGCTTTGCAAACAATTCCCGTAAATAATGCGCCATATCCCGACTTGATTGCATTTTTAATATATCTCCGACAATACGAACGTCCCCTATATTCTGACATTCAAAGTCGCTCCATGACTATACAACAATTGATGGATAAGTTAGAAAGTATCATTCCTGAAGAATTGTATTCATCAAGAGACAAATACGATACACAGACAGAACGTGCTACTGTGTACGTTGTTGCACAACTGCTAGTTGCATATGCTTCTGATTACAGAGGAATCGAGTGGACTGATTTACTCAAAGAGACAAATGAAGGGAAAAAACAGTTAACCTTTGACACACATTGGGCTAAAGATGATTTGGAAGAGATTATTACGCATTACTCTTCTCGTAACTATAATATTAATCTTGAGTATGTAGTGAGACATATAGAACTATTATGTAATCTACAAAATGAATAAACTAAGGGCAAGAAGACCAAAAATTCTTGCCCTTTTAAAATAATTCTTCTTCTGTGCAAAAAGACTGCACAGGAGAGGTGTACCTTTGCAACAGAGTTAGATAATATTATATTCAAATTTTAAATTTATAACTTATGAGAAAGGTATTTATATTGGCAGCAATGCTTCTTTCTTCTATCGGATCTATTGCTCAAAATACGGCTAAAAACTGCTATCGTGGTTACGTTGATGCAGGTTATTCAGTCGGAATAGGCGATTATGATTTTGGCCGTTTCGAGGTTAACACATCACATGGTTATCAGATTAATCCATACCTGTTCATAGGTGCAGGAACCGGATTGCATTTCATGCCTTCCTATAAGACGAAGGACATGGACATACCTCTTGATGTTAGAGACAGTAAGGTGGACATTCCTGTTTTCGCCAACATACGTTGCAACCTTTTGAAAAATAAGGTAAGCCCTTTTGTTGATATAAAAGGAGGAACCTATGTGACAAATAACGGCGGTCTGTACGTCAACGCCTCTGCAGGTTGTAGATTCTCTATTAATGAGAAGCAAGCAATTAACTTGTCTGTCGGCTATGCTATCGAGAAACTGCAATTCGAAACGTTTGACAGCTTCATCAACCATACAAGTATGGACTATGCAAGGTATACAACATTGTATGATACAGAGGCAGTTACCATAAAACTTGGCTTTGAGTTCTGATAAAAATGTCTAACTATAAATTGTAATTATGAGAAAGATTCTGTTTCTTTTATTTGCGTTTATTACTGTAAGCGCATCGGTGAACGCTCAGATTTTAAGAGCTGATGAACTTGAAAAGTATGCAAAAGAAAAATATGGTGAAAAATGGGTTGATGCGGCAACAAATCTTGGGTCTCAACTCACTCTTGACAAGAACAACGCCATTACCTATGTGCAGGTGATTCCTGCTGAAGGTAAAACCAAAGAACAACTATATGTGTTGCTCAACTATTGGTTTACTGCGACATTCAATGACGCAAACTCAGTCATCAAGTTGAATGACAAGGAACTTGGAACCATTATAGCACAAGGCTATGTAGCAGACATTGCTCAACATGCAGGAGGCACGAGTGCATACAATGTGAGTATCAAACCTGTCATCAAATGTGACATCAAAGATGGAAAAGTAAGAGTTACTTATTCAGTCCCATTTTATGATGTGGTTCGATTAATTGGTGGAGGTTGGATGGGAGCTTTAGCTGGATCAAACACACCTCCTACCCGTTCAGATGAAAAGTGGACTTTGGACTCTTGTTTTCCATTTGCCAAAAAAGATGCCCATAAAAAGACTTCGTGCAAAGCTCTTGTTATGGCCCATGCCTATTCAAATGTTGTCATGGACAAAATTGAAGAGTGTATAAAGAACGGCCTTTCAGGAAATGAAGGAGATGATTGGTGATAGTTCACTTTACTATAATAACGAAGACTTGCAATATGTCTTCATAAAAAAGAAAGGAGGTATATATGGCAAAAAAGGTTACTTCTGCAAAGGTCGCCAGTAAAGCTTCAAAGGCTTTAAGTGACGGTCGTTCGAGTGCTCGAACCAAGAGTATTGCAGGAAGTGCTCTTTCTCAACGTGAGAAGAGTGGAAAACGTAAGTAAATCTCTGCATTTAGGATGTGTCACAGTCTCAGGTCAAACTGAAACTGTGACTTTTTTAGTGTTAGAAGAATAAAACTTCAGTCCCAAATATCTTTTACTTATAAAGGAAAATCGCTTTTCATTTCTTCCTCAATAGTTTTGACGGCAAAATCGCACTTCAATGGCACCATGCCTTTTGTTCCTTGACAATTCTTTTCAAGGCCTATAGTTAATACGTTACGAAGGTCTCTACCTTGGACATCTACGGTCACACCAAACATTTCTGGACGGTGTAATACAAGCATCACGTCGCAAGCATTAAAGGCAGGGTCGTATGATGTACGGTCAAAGTTAGGATAATATGGCAATGAGCTAAAATCATTTCTGTATCCAGCAACTTTGCAGGTGTCGGTTATTACAATTGGAACATTAAGTTCTATTGCAGTTGTCTTTAGTATCTGAAGTGTTTCTTCAATAGCAGAAGTATCAAATTGCGGACAAAATATATTCCGCAAACCATCGATGAAAATTGCCTTAATGCCATTAGCTTTCGCAAACTTATCAGCAGTAGAACCAAGCAGATCTGCGTTCAGCTCCTCATTGCACAAATAAATGGGAGCTTGTTCGAGACGTTCGATTTGTTTTCTTAAAAGCGACTCCTCTTCTTCGGTTAATTGAGCATTAAGGTTTAACCCACTCATTGAAGCAAGCAAAGATTTAGAAACCATATACTCTGGCAATTGAAAAGAGAAGAACAATGTTGGGAGACCTTGTTCCACGCTTATGTTCTTGATTAGGTTTGTTACGAATGTTGTCTTGCCCATGTTTGCGTAGCCAGAGACTACAATAATTTCCCCATTACGCAATCCTCCCAAATTTTCATCAAGGGAACTCCATCCTGTGAGAACACACTCTTGTCCATCTGTAGGAAACCATGTGGAAAGTCGCCGTACTTCGTCATTGACCCCCATGTCATTTTTGTTTGTTTTATAGTTCATAAATGAAGAATTTAATGATTAAATTTAACTGGTAGTAATTACCATTTATTACTCATATTACTCGTATTACTAATATTTACCGTCCACGCTTTCGCTTATGTATTGCAGGACGCATCATTGCAGCCGATTGAGCAATGCAGCGCCGCCACCAATGTTCATCATTTTCATCCTTGTCACGTTCCCAACCAGTACCAGGTGAGCTGCCTCCTCCACAAGATTGGGCATAAGTAGTTGCCTCACGGATATAGCCGAGAACCAAGAGCATGGCACAGTTGATTACGTTGTCGGTGTTTGTTGTAAGGTTATTATATCCCGACTCGTCAAGGATTTCTTGTTGACGGTCTGATAAAGTAGGGATAAGTGGCTCTATGGAATTTGTCAGCATCTTGTTGTAAGTCCAAAGAATGTTTTTCTGAATTGCCGTAGCTTTCAAATCATTGTCCTCACCAAGACTTTTAAGCATTTCACGATGTTCTTCCCTCATTTCCGCAAGTCTGGCTTTCGCTTCGTTGATAGTATCATTGGCATCGTCAAGCATCTTGTATCGTACTGCCAACTTCTCGTCTATACCTTCCATCTCCTTGCGTAAAAGAGCAATCTTGTTAGCCAATTCATCATTGTCAGCACCGGATTGACCAAGCTGCTGGGCTATTTGGTCAATCTGCGTTTGTATATCATCTTTTCGGGCTTGCAGGTTGGCTATCATGGTAGAGATACCTTTCAGTTTGATTTCTGCACGGTGAATTTGCTTAAACAAGTCTTCCCTCGTAGATTGGAGATTACATACTTCTGATACAAGTTCACGTTTGTATTCCTCTGTGGAACGATGCCTTGCCCTTGTTTCCTCCATATTGCTACCACGTTCCAATCCCCATTTCTCACTTACAGCCTCCTGCAATTCACTATGAAGCTTGGTCATATTAGCTGATTCTGCTTCTCTGCCATCACCAAATACACTTTTCCATGAAATGCGATTCTTCACGGGGTCTACTGGTACCAACGTACAATGACAATGTGGATTTTTCTCGTCAAGGTGGACATAGAAGCTGATGATGTTGTCCTCGCCAAATCGCTTTGTCATGAATGAGTATACATCCTTTGCCCATTCTTCTATGTCTTTGCAGCGGACTATTGAAGAGTTATCAGCACCCTTTGTCAAGTCCACTGTTTGGTTGCCAAAAGCAAGTTCGTGCATGCGTTCACGATTGCCTCCAAAGATAAACTGGGCAACAGTCCGTCTTTTCATCACAGCGTTGGGACGTGCGTTTGGGTCTTTGATACCCCTTGCAGCCAAGTTCTCCGCCATCTTTTCCGCTATTGTCTTTGAGGTGTCTATAGGTTGAATTATACCACCCTTTACGACTTCAAAGTTGAGTTTCGCCCGTGTCGGGTCATAGTTGGAAAGACTATCTTTGGCTTTCTTCTCCCAATGCTGTTTTGTCCAGTTTCGTTGTTGTTCGTCACTCTCCTGCGAACTTACACCACTGGTAGTAGAGCGCATATCCATGACCTGTTTCCTTCCTGCCATATTCTTTATTTTTTAGTTACAAGTACCTTTATTCTGCCAGAGCTTGCTCCCCGAAGGAACTCCCCTTGGAGTGGCAGCCTAATACGGTTTTTTCAAAACCGGTAATTAGGCTTACCGATTTGAAAAATCGTTGCTTAAAGAGTCGATGGCGCAAGTCGTTTTTGAATTGCAGCAAGCAAGCTCGCAGAGATTTTGAAGAACGCATTTGATTGTTGCATTGCTATCGTTCTAAGGTGAAATGATAGGGAAAGTGAAGTCATAAGACAAGCTGTTTGTAAGACTTCTTGCCGATGAAAAAGACATAAACATTTCCCTGTCGTTTAGAAGTGATGACCGACAGAGCCGTAAGTTCTTCGATAAATGATTGAACGGTATGACGCTCCCATTTCCAATCTTCCGCAAGGCGTTTGTAAGAAGCGGAATAAGGTGCCGTGTTTATGACAACTCCGTCCGCATCCCTCACGGCAACTCCTTTTTGTATGTGTTCCATCATCCAGACGAAGGCATCGTATCGTGTAAGACGATGATTGCCTTTTGATCTCAGGCAGTCTATCAAATCAGCACCAAGAGCAAGCCAATTAAGCGAATGGGTATTCTTTTCCATAAATGCAGTTTTTAAGAATGAGGCAACATTTTCATTTGTTCAGTATTGGTAGGTTCCGCATGGGCTTTTTGAGTTTTACTTTTACGATGTTTTACTTTGGAAGGGAAACAACAGGCAGCTTCAAGAATAAACGCTAAGGTTGCTGCCACCGAAAGCAGATGTGGAATAAACGAAACTACAATGGCGGTGAATGCAAGAACCATAACAATCATGTGTGACTGTCTTATTGTCTGAAGCAGTATCATGTTCTTCTTAGAAGCAAGCGAGAAGAATACATAGATTGATGAAAGCATGATGCCTTTCTCCAAAGGAAACAAAGCGTAATACACCAGGTGAAACAAGATAAGTGCAAGACACAGCAATCGTGCCGTGAACAACCTGAAGTTTTCTGAGTAAGCCATACCGAGCCATGCTCTTCTGAATTTTCTGTTAGTGTATAGCCTTGCAGGAAACAAGAACAAAAACAGAGAAAATGCTAAGAATATTGCAATCTTTAAGTACGTCATTTTTATTTGAATAATATGAGTAATACCGTATTACTTGGAAATATCTAAACGTCATCTCCAACATACAGATAGAATGGAGAATTTGAAATTTTAAGCTTCAGAGACTTAAACGATGCTCTGCGGATAATCAGCTCAACATCGTGTAGTGTGGGGTCACATTTTGCAATGCGTTCTGCAAAGGCACTGTCTCTTCTGCATATTTTCTTGATGATTTTGGCTATGTCATTCTCATATATGTTCCAGACAGTTCTGGATATATGGTACTTTACTTTGCCAGACAACATGATGCGAAGAACAAGACATGATGATTTCACAAGTCTTCCGTTTTCGTGCATCATATAGTCATGCCTTGCTTCAGGAACGACAGCACGATACACCTTGCTGTTGGCATTGATGATGTCGGCTATCTTATATAGTAGTTCAGCCATCATAGTTCATTTTGCAAAATACAGAAAGGAGTTTAGCTGCTGTCATGGCTTCAATAAAGTCAAAAGATGCCTCGTGTGAAAGAAGATCACTTTCAAGCTCGTCCTCCCAAACATCGATAGAGTCGTATATGGTTACGGTGATTCCATCAATAAAGCCGTTAGGCTGTGACACCATATTGACCTTGTACATACTTTGTCCCAATTTGGGGCTGGCAAAGAAACAACAGTGATGTGTATTTGGGGCAGTCTTGCTTGTTCCATGATACAATAATAGTAAGTCCATGTCATCGTCAAGCATGTCCATGACACATCCGATTGGAAATGTTTCTTCAAGAGAAAAATAGAGAATGGCGGAGTCTTCGGTTATGTCTGGTTCCGCACATTTCTTACTGTCAATGAGCCTTGGCAACATGAGCGGTGCCAAAGCCATAAACTTGTTCACTTCTTTTGTTATCATACTTAGTAGGAGTTAAAATGATGAGACGTATATTTTTAGTAGTTGCTGTGGCAACAGATAGTTTAATGCCTTTAAGTTGATGTCAAACGTCTCAGCAAACTTTCTTGATTTGGGAAGTTGAGAGATGACATAGTTGAACTTCTTTCGTTCCTGCTTGGTCATTGTGGCAAGAGAAAATTGGTCAATGCTGATGAAAGGCTGTATTATCATCCAAAGATAGGCGTTGCCTTGTGCCTTGTTTTTCATTTCAAGGCGGTTAATGTTTTCCACACACTCAGCAGAGTTCTGCAACAATCGCCTCACAGTGCGCATAGACATGTAAACGACTACATCTTTTGATGATATTTTCCCGTCCTTTGCTGCCAGGAATATATTTCGGCAGATGGTTTCTGTGTCTTTTGTGATGTCGGACAGAGGTTCGTTATCCATTTCATATAGATGTGCAAGAAAAGAACGGAACAAGAAATCTTCTTGACTTATGAATTTTAGCAGCTCATTCTTGTTGTTTATTCCAGACCTCTTGGTCTCGCTCAAGAAGTATCGGTAACGTTTCAAGATTGAACTTTTATCACAAACACTAATGCTTGTACTGTCCAAGGCATTAAAGAAAGGTTCTACTTCGTGAACAGCGTCGAGAAGTTCTTTGTCCTCTTTGTAGGAACAAGTCATGTCTTTTATTGTGAGAACATCCCCATAGCCGTATTTCCATGTTTCGGTAAGGCGAAGCATTTCTGTTCTTATGGAGTCATTGATAAGAAAAAAGTCGTTTGCCACGTTATGGTGCTTGATGAAAACTGAATCTTTGGCAAGAAACTTATAAACAGTGTCGCTTATCTCATGCCATTCACATAAGGTTCCACCAAAGTCTTTGGTGTTGGAATGGCTAATAGAGCGGACTTTCCAGAGGTATTGGTGATACACGTTTAAGGCATCTTGACGTGTCTGAAAGTCGTATTTCCCTCCACCAGAACATGATGAACAACTGGAAAATACAAGTAATATGAGTAATACCGAAAATAAGGGTAATACGATATTACCAAACGGCTGCAGATGATGAATGATATAGCAGTTTTCTCTGAGGGTTGGAAACAGAATACGGTCTTTATTCATGTGGTGTTGATGTTTTATTTGTTTTTAATGACAAAGGTAGGGAGTAAAGTCTGAAAAGAATAATTTTCTGCTCAATATTTTAAGCATTGATTCTATTCTTGGTAAAAATAGAACCAATAAACGGAGGATATGCCTTAAAATACAGTAATACAGCATATATGTATGGTATTCACCCCTAAATTCAGTGGTTTATGATTATCTTTGCAGACAATATTACTTAGCAATACGGATAATATGAACTATATCGGTTATATAAATAAGGCTCAATACTTTGAGCATGCAACAGAAATCATCAATTTGATGAAAGGTCATGGATGTGTCAATATTCACATTGAAGAGACCAAAGACAAGAAACGCATTGAGTGGTGTAAGTTCATTGACAGTCTTTCAAATGGAGACAGTGCGGTGTTTGCATCATTCGACAATGTGTTTCACAATTTCAACGATATGATGTTCTTCATCAAGTATTGTTCTAAGATGGACATTCGCATTATTTCCCTCTCAGATGAACTGGACACGCATGACAAGTTGTTTCCTGAGAGAAGAACGGCGGACACATTAAACTTGATATGCAAAGTTTTCAGCAAAAGAGATAGGGCTTCGCATGATGACTTGGAGGCTGAATTGTATTCCTACAGCTTCGAGGATAGGAAATTGAAACGATACAAGTTGGTTATCAACATGTATAAAGCCGGTTATAGTGTAAAGGAAATCATGGAAAGGACTGGCTACCGTGGAAAAAGTAACATATATAGGATATTGCACCAATATGATATAGAGATGGAATATCCATCCATGTCGAGAACCGCTAACAAGGTTAGGGAGAAATCAATCTAAAATAGTCATTTCCCTTACTTTATATCCCATACATAGGAATGTTGGTTATCCAACAATCTCCAATGCCAAGGGTGGGTGTAAAACAGTCAGCAGCTACAGTGTGACATTAGAATTGTGTTGTCAATCAAAAAGCAGCAATATGAAGGTCGGTTCATATCGATCTTCGCTTGATGCTCTGCCGATTGACAATTCAATTCGTCACACGTTCTGCGGAACAATGCTCCTCTCTTGACTGTTTGCAGACAAGAATGGTGCTTTGTTCATCAAGCAGAATAGCTGCCGTCTGTTTTACAGGGTGGGTAAGTCTTTAAGAACCTCTTTTATTTCGTGGAACTTGAAGAAGTTTTATATAAAGGGTGGGGAACTGTGAAGTGTTGCGAGTGGCAAGACCAAATGTCCAAACAAAGTGAGTGGCAATTCTAAACACAAGTCTTCTAAGCGTAAGCCTTGATAGATTGTGTTTAGAATTGCCACTTTCTTTGTATTTGGTCCTTGGCAAACAGTCATGGCAGCCTAATAGCAACTTGTTGCCATCGGGCTGTGATGTCTGTTTGCCAACCATCTCAGTAACACTTCTCAGTGGAGTGGGAAGCTTATAAAGGATAAAATGTAGCGTAAAGACGCTGTGAATACAAGTTGTATCTTTGTATAAAGTGTTGACACTCATTGTATTTGTGAGAATAAGACTCCGAGAGATACAACGCTACAAAAGAAAAAGGCTATTTAATACGCAAATGGTAATCGCCTACGACCTGTAAGGTGATAGATGATTACCATTTGCATTATAAACAAGGTGAGTTTACTCCACCTCGTCATCGTATATAAGATTTCCTTCAAAGCCAAGTGTTACCTGCTGTACTCCATGCTTTTGGATATACTTGTTGGTAGTAGTGATGTCGCTATGTCGAGCTTGGTCACGTGCAACTACCACTCCTTGCGCATTTGCCAAGTCACGGATGCCAGAGTCCTTCAAACTGTAGAACTGGTAACAGTCATTCCATTTTAGAGCTTTACGCATAACTTTCCAACGCTTGTTGAATTGGTCTGAGCCAATACGCTCTTTGCTTGGCTTGAAGTCTGAGCCGAACAGGTAATAGCTATCCGGCTGCTTGAACACCTCCAAGTCAAGCATAAGTTTGATGACGATTTTATTCAAGCCAACTTCTGCATCCTTGTGGTTCTTGCTGAATTCATGCGATACAAACACCGTTTGTTTCTTCAGAGAAATGTCGCCAATCTTCAAGTGACTCAATTCGCCTGGGCGTATGAGCGTATAATACTGCATCAGACAGGCAAGAAAGAACGACTTATCATTTCTGCACAGATAGTTTGACATCTGGTTCAGCATCTCTGGTGTCAAGTCCTTGCGGTATTTCTCATGTTCAGGCATCACCTTGATATGTTCCACAGGATTAGTGTTGATGTGCTTACGAGCAATCAAGAACTCCGCCAAGCCGTAAAGCCATCCCCTGTAATTGTTTCTTGTTCGTGGAGAACTCTCACGATCAAGATAAATCCAATCTATGAAGTCATTACAGAAGCCAATATCAAATTGATAGGCATACTTGATGGGATTAACTTGCGATGTAATAAACTCACGAAGTATATTCACTCTGGAACGATAGCTTTGACGCGTTTTCTTTCTGTCCATGCGGTCCACATAGTCAAGATAACGTTCAAGGCAGTTGTCAAAATACACAAAACCACGACTCTCATCATCTGTTACCCAAGGATTCCATCCCTGAGCAAGCTGCTTTGTAAGAACATCCATGATTTCGCTTGCTCTGCGTTTCTTTTCAGAGACGCTAAGACTATCTTTGATATAGTATCTCTTACGACGCATTAAACCTCGTGCTGGGTCTAATGATGTAAAATCTACAAACCAACGTACACCTTTATGTAAAGTGGGAGGTGTGTAGCCCACAATGTTAGAACTATTGCCGTTACAAAATTTTGAGCACATTTTTTTAACATCTTTTAGAGCCATCATATTGGTGGATTAAAGACGTTTGTTCAATTACCTGAAAAATTCTGGCGCAGATTTGGCGCACCCTTAAACGAAAAATCAGCGTAACTTGTTGTTTTACAACTCGTTACGCTGATTTTGGCGGAGAGAGGGGGATTCGAACCCCCGATACCCTTTAGGGGTATACACGCTTTCCAGGCGTGCCTCTTCAACCACTCGAGCACCTCTCCTTGTTCGGGGCGCAAAAGTAAGGGAAGTTTTTGGAATTACCAAATGTTCGGGCAAATAATATTAAAAGTCCGTTCAAGCAACCAATGCCGGAACGGACTTTCAACACTCAATAAAACATACTTATCATTACCGTGATCTGACTTCCCGTCTCATGAATATGACATACGAAAGGGCAAAACAGATAACAGTAGCTGCAATCAGTCCGGTGAGCTGCGGCCACACCACCAAAAGACTCTGTCCCAATGGCAGCGGGCTGGGAATGGCCCCCTGAACCTGCTCCATAGTGAGCGGCCCCAAACTTCTGACGGAAGGCATCAGCAGCGTTGTGGTCGCCTCATTGAACAGTTCGCTAGGTGCCAGACGCATCAGACCGAGAATAAATTTCTGGTAACTGACTATCTGATAAGGAGATGCCAGCTGCGAGGGGCTCAACGCCTTGGCAACCAGGTTGACAATCATCGTATAGAACACGCTGAAAAACAACCATACCGCCACCGAAGCCAATGCCGAGGTGGCCGCCTGACGGAAGCAAAGCGAAAACAGAATGGCCAGATTCAGCCAGAATGCCACATAGAATACACTGATTATGAGAAAGAATACAATCCTCCAAAATTCTTCTGCTGTGGGAGGAATGCCTATCGCTATCAACCCGCAGCCCATTACGAGGAATCCCAGTACAAACAGCATTATACCTATCACAATCAATGCAGCCACGAACTTGGCATTGATAATGCAATCACGATGAACGGGCTGTGACAGCATACGGCTCAACGTCCCCTTGTTCTGTTCCGAATTTATAGCATCGAATCCCAGCGCAATCCCCAACAATGGCCCCAGAAAGTTGATAAACTGCACAAAAGAAGGCAATGTGCCGTCCGAGGCTGTGAACAACTTCAAGAAAAGGAACGAACCGTCCGGGTCATTGGGCTTGATGGCGGCACCGATGTTGGTAAGCGAGGTATAGAGTGAGCCCATGCACGTAAGCAAAATGATTCCCATCAAGATAATGAACCGCCAACTTTTCACATGGTCGGATATTTCCTTGTTGACGACTACCCAAAAAGGATAATTGACTTTATTCATGCCTTTCCCCTCCTTCCTCCATATAATGGTTATAAATATCAGACAATTCCTGATGCTTGTCCTTCAAATCAGACATATCAATCAAGGTGACCAGCTTCCCGCTGTTGAACAGTCCCACGCGGTCGCAAACTTTCTGCACCTGGTCCAGGTGGTGGGAAGAGAACAAGACGGTCAGTCCCTCCTTCCGGCTCAACTGCCTAATGAGCTCGATGAACTCCTGAACACCGGCAGGGTCTATTCCCGAAGTAGGTTCATCCAGGATTATAATTTCCGGATTTTTGATAAGCACGTCCGCCAGTCCCAATCGCTGGCGCATACCGCGCGAATATTTCCCGGTCTTCTTTTTCATCTGTCCGGCAAGCCCCACATGCTCCATCAGCTCCAGCGCCCTGACTTTCGCTTCGGCATCCGAAATGCCATTGAGACGCGCAGTATATATAAGGTTTTCCGGACCGGTCATGTCATCATAAAACCCCACATCTTCGGGCAGATAGCCTATCTTCCGCTTTACCTCGATAGGATGCCTGGTAGAGTCGATACCGCAAATCTCCACAGAGCCGGAAGTGGGTTCCGTCAGTCCCAGCATCATCAGGATGGTAGTTGACTTGCCGGCGCCGTTTGGCCCCAATAATCCGAAAATCTCCCCTTTACGGATAGTCAGGCAAATGCGGTCTACGGCAGTGAAGCGCCCATACTGCTTGGTCAAGTCTGTCAATGCAATCACTCGCTCGTCCATGCTCACCTCCTTCCATATTTACGGAACAGATAGCATACGGCACCTATGGCAACGATTATTATCAAAACGCCCACCCATCCCCATATCATCGGGGTTTTCACGGCAATGCGGAATTGGGCGTCTGTATTCACTTCAGGAGTTTTGGCCGTCATGGTAGCCACATAATCTCCGGGCAATGCCTTTTTGGATGCTTTCATGGTAGCTACGACATTGGCCGTTTCCCCCGCCTTCAGCATATCAATCTTCGAAGGCTCAAAAGACACTTCCCAGTCCACGGGCTTATTGGCAGAAAGCTGGATATCTTTCAACAATGAAGAACCGGTATTCCGGACCACCAACTCGATACGCTTCACATCTCCTGCTGTGATTTCGGTACTCAACAATCCTCTGGGCGTGGACAATTCCATCTCGTAGGAACCCGTGACAACAACTTCCAGCTCCAAGTCGGCAGAAGTCGTACCGGTAGCCGCACGTACCGGAATCTTGTAATTGCCGGCTTCCACATTGGCGGGAGGGACAATCTCTATACTCACATTCTGGCTGCTGTTCGCTTCCACCTGGGCAGAAGTGGCCTGCTTATAGTTGGGCTTGAACACGACACTCCAGCCTCTGGGGGCATTGGCCATCAGCGCATACAGCTGCTGGTCGGCCGTCTGGTTTTTCAAAGTGGCATTGAAGGTAAAGGTGGACTTGGAATTGCCCTGCATATTGGGCTGGTCGGTAGTGAACTCGGTCTGGTAAGTTCCTTTCTGGGCCACGATCACCTCCAGCGGCAGTTTGGTTTCTCCGGCAAATACTGTGAAATGATAACTTCCTTTATTTACTTTTAGAGGAACTTCCACTTTCAAATTGAACGTTTTCTTTTCCTGGGGCAGTACAGAAAGCTGGCTGAGGGTCCAGCCGCCTGACTTGATTTCATGCTTCCAACTGCCCGGCAATCCGCTGACCGAGAGATTTGCATTTGTAACCCCGTCCGTGTTGTTAATCAAATCAATGCTGTAATCAATGGACGCTCCGGGCGTCACGGAAATTTTTGTGTAAGGAGTGTACAGAATTATGCTTCCAGATTCATCGGCATGTACACTTAAGGGAAAGGCTCCCAACAAAATAACTAACAATAAAATACAATTTGTTCTCATAGTCATAAAAAAGTTCTTATGGTTGTTTAATTATGAATATTTTCCCAATTTGTGCGTTGCAAAAATAAAAGATAGCTATATTAGTAGCTGTTAAAAGAAACAAAAGAATATAATTGCGGACACAATATACCCTGCGATGACCTGCTTTTCTTATCTTTGCGATTCCTATTGATACAAACGAATACCATACCGACATGAGAATCCCTGAAATACGCTTACAGAACCAGCAACTGTCCACTCCACTCTTCGGCCACCCGAAAGAGCTGGTCTCCTGGATGGGCGCCATGCAGGCACAAGACTATACAATGGTGAAATGGGCCGTAGGTATGCGGCTGAAGTCACCGGGAATTCAAGCCGTGGAAAAAGCCCTGCATCAAGGGGAAATACTGAGAACCCACATAATGCGTCCCACATGGCACCTGGTAGCAGCAGAAGACATTCGTTGGATGCTGAAACTCTCTGCACAACGCATCAAATCCGCCAATGATTCTTATGCAAAAGGACATGGTCTGGAAATCACGGAACAGCAATATGACAGAAGCCATACCGTACTCGGGAATATCCTCAGCGGGAAGCGAAGCCTGACGAAACAAGAGATTGCGGAACATTTTGAACGTTCGGGACTGCTTGCAGACAACTACCACATGACCCGCTTTATGTCGCGTGCCGAAGTCGAAGGTATTGTGTGTAGCGGAGAATGCCGTGGACGACAACACACCTATGCCCTTCTGGACGAAAGAGTTCCACCTACCCCCGAACTGACGAAAGAAGAAGCGCTGGCCCGTCTGGCTACAGCCTATTTCCGCAGCCATGCCCCCGCTACCCTGCAAGACTTCTCCTGGTGGTCCGGTTTGCCTTTAACGGAAGCAAGGCAATCTATTTCTCTGCTAGAACCGGAACTGATGTCCGAACAATGGAACAGCCAGACATGGTACATCCATGACTCCTGCCGGACAGCTGGAAAGGCGACCGGCAACCTGCACCTTCTTCCCTCCTACGACGAATACCTGATAGGATACAAGGACCGGACGGACGTCCTACCCAAAGAGGACTATTCCAAAGCTTTCACCAACAACGGATTGTTCTTTCCGGTACTTCTCTATAAGGGGCATGTAGTAGGAAATTGGAACAAGGCGTCCAAGAAAAAAGAAATCTTCCCGGAGCATTCGCTTTTCCGGAAAGACATCTGCCTGGAAGAGGAGTTGCTGAACCAGGCTAAAGAAAAGTATGTCCGGTTCCTAACACATTAAAGGCGGTCATTGAAGATGTTCATTGAAGAATCCCTCTATTTTGCCGAATGGAATTACCTCTATATTGTCATACAAGTCTACATGGTTTGCACCGGGAATAATCAGCAGCTCCTTATTATCACCCTGCAACTTTTTAAAAGCATCTTCACTGAAATAACGTGAATGGGCCTTCTCACCGTGCAGCATCAACACTGCACTACGGATTTCATCACTATATGAAAGGATAGGCATATTGATGAACGAAAGCGGTGAAGTCTTGTTCCATCCGTGGTTCGAGTTGAGTGACCGCTTATGATAGCCGCGCGGTGTTTTATAATAGGCATGGTAGTCCTTCACAAATTGTGGAGCATCGGCAGGTAACGGGTCCACTACACCCCCTCCAAGAGCAAATGTACCGTTTCTATAATCCTCCGTACGCTGAGCATTAAGCTGGCACCGCAATTCGTGCCGTGCATCGGCATTCATAGAATCGAAATAACCGTTAGCATTGACCCGGCTCATGTCGTACATGGTTGCCGTAACTGTAGCCTTGATGCGGGTATCGATAGCCGCTGCATTAAGCGCCATGCCTCCCCATCCACAAATACCGAGAATGCCGATGCGCTCTGCATCTACATCGTCACGGGTGGAAAGATAATCGACCGCTGCACTGAAATCTTCCGTATTGATGTCCGGCGAAGCCACATAACGGGGCTGGCCGCTACTTTCTCCCGTATAGGATGGATCGAAAACAATCGTCAGGAATCCACGTTCTGCCAATGTCTGCGCATACAAGCCCGAAGCTTGTTCCTTCACGGCACCAAATGGGCCACTGATGGCAATGGCAGGCAATTTACCCGTCACATTCTTGGGTACATACAAATCGGCGGCAAGTGTAATGCCGTAACGGTTGTGGAAAGTTATCTTTTTATGGTCTACTTTATCACTCTGTGGGAATGTCTTGTCCCACTCTTGAGTCAGATTCAAATTCTCTTCCATAAATTTATTATCATTATTAGGATTATTTTCTGTTGCAGACAAATGTCCTGCAGCACAAAGGCTAATAACCATCGCCGCACATATGTTTTTTACCATGTTCTTCATCTCTACTTCTTTAAGTTTCGGTTGGAAATTCATTTCTTAATCCATTGCTTGACAGTTTCCCGGCTCGCCCCATTCAGCAGCCTGCCTTTTCCCCAGTTTATGCCGGGATAATTCGTCTGCAATTCCTTTTCTGCATTAGAGATACTGCTGCTTCCCGAAGTGGCGAATGGAATAATTGTTTTACCTGCAAAATCACCGCTTTCTATAAATGTATTGATCATTCTTGGAGCCAAATTCCACCAGATAGGAAAACCTATATAAATGGTATCATACTCCGCGAGACTCCCCAATTTAGAATACAATGCAGGACGTGATTTGGAATCCGACATCTCCACACTGCTGCGCGAAGCTTTGTCGTGCCAGTCCAAATCAGCAGCCGTGTACTTTTTCGCAGGCTGTATTTCGTAGAGGGTCCCATCAACAGCTTCTGCCACCAACTTGGCAGCCCTTGCCGTTGTTCCCGTTGCCGAGAAATAAGCTACCAGTGTCTTACCACCTTTTTTCTGTGCGTTAACAGTAATAGACAACAGCATAACTGCCATCATAAACAACACCAATCTTTTCATACGATATATTATTTAGTTGAAACATATAAATCCAATTGTTATAGCGATACAAAAGTAGCGGGTATTATTTATTATATAGGTATCCAAATTACTGATTATATAACCCGAATTACTGATAGATGTCCGAGAAGAGAAATAAAAAATCCCGTAAAATCAAGGTTTTACGGGATTTGTCATACTTTGAATCCTTTTTGTCTTTGGATTTCTGCGAAGAGACAGGGAACGATTAACATTTAATTTCCCTATTCATTATCAGTATCTTACCAAAAGCCTCTGCTCCTATGACACCGAATAATTCACCGCGTATATGCTGCAACTTTCTTCCTGTTACACTCTTACTTATTTTTACAAAAGTAGCAAAAATGGCATAAATACAAATTATACACTTGATTTAACGAACATAACTTCTATAATTTTCTTCCAATAACAATTGCAATTTAGAAAAAGGGGAAAGAAACTTACCCCCTATGACAGTATAAGCTATCCCCTGTTCATCACGTAACTTTTGCAAAGTTCTGCTTGATATATGCAACATGCCACATATCTGTTCACCGGTCATATAGACCTCACCGGCTATAGGAACAGGCAAATCCTGAAATTCAAGTATCTCTTTTGAGCATTTCTTAAGCATCCTCATCATCATTATGTACTCTTCTGACTGCCTTGTGATTAATCCGTCCATATGTTATCTTTCTTTTTGAATTAATATTTTGGCCAAATCACTCTCTTTATACATATATTTGCCGCCTATACAAGAACATGGAATAATCCCGTATTCCCTCTAGCTTTGCAAACTTCGTTTGGAGATATTCAAAACCAGACAGACCTCCTGGACATCCAGTCACTTTTCCATTTCAACCGGACCAATTTTCTTTTTAACGGATTCAATCTGTGCGGATAAACTCTCTATTTGCAGTTTTAACTGTAAATACGCATTTTTCTCTATAACAACTAATTCCATAATAATTTGATTTATAATTTCACTATTTACACGATTACTACAATATTTCCAGAATTTAAAGCTACTGAGCTTTAATTGTATGGCTGATGATTTTTGCAAGAGATTTATGCTACAGTAGGAAAAATATATACAGAAGTTCCTTAACAAGCCCAATCGTATGAATGTCACTGAAACTATAGTTATTCTTATTCTGTTTTCATTCCGGTGGTTTCCACTGCTTCAAGCATTATTGCAAAGAGTTTCCTATAACCGCTTTGTTGAACTTGAAAAAGAAGTATTGCTTCCCATGGCCATTTTTTGCTGGGAACCTGTACTGGTCAATTTTGTAGACTCGACTCCTTTACATGTCTGTCGCAACCAACGAATTCTAATTCATAAGATATTCGAAGGACTCGCCGAACATGGAAAATGTTCCATGAAATGTTTTTTCGGTTTTAAGTTACACGTGATCATCAATGATAAAGGTAAAATTCTTAACTTCATGTTTACACTTTGAAGTATGGATGATTGTGAACCTTTGAAACTTTTGATTTTATATCGAACTCACGTTAAATTAAGTTCCGACTTAAATTTTTCTTTAAAAAGCCTATAGTCTTTATCGTTAAACTGCACTTTCATATTCTCCAGAACACGTTTTTCCGTTTCAGGACTCCAATATATTTTTAATTTCTCTTTAGCTCTTGTAATAGCCGTATAGAAAATGTTGTGACTTACCATTTCCTCAATTTCGTTTGTAATTACTACCTTCACGGAATCATATTCTAATCCCTGAGCCTTATGAATAGAAACAGCATAGGCTATCTGAAACGGAACAATGGAACCCAAATCATCATCATCTTCATCTCCGTCATTTTGAAGTTCTACCCTAAAACAGATAACAGAAGTATTTTCAGCTATAGAATCCAACAGCACTAAATCTAACCCCAATACATCTAGTTCATTGACAACCATATATATTTCTATTGTGAAATACACGCAGTCTTCTTTTTCCTCTATAGCTAAAATCTTTCCTTTCAGATTATTGTAAATCAAGGGAGCAAACCTGTTTGATTCATTAAACAAAACCGGATCCCCTACCTTGTAAGTCTGTACTCCGATTCTCACAGAAGGATTGGGATTATTGCTTTGCAGAAACTTATTTATGTTGTTAATTCCATACAAACCGTCATAATTCAAGCAAAGAACAATCTCATCGTCCATGCTTTTTGAGAATATGGAATCATCCAAAGCTGATGAAAATCCATACTTAGTAATAAATTCCAACCTGTCATCCGTAATCCGCCGTACCTTATCCCAGACTTCTTTCAAACCATGATCAGTCGTACGATATGTAGAAGTCAGTTCAACTACTGCACTTTTAGGCATAATAAAATGAGCAATACTAAACCAATTTCCAAATAATATTGATTCAATTTGGTATACATCCCCAACTAACAATAGAAGCTGAAAACTCGATTTTTCTAGCACCTTTACCATATCCCTATTACTTACAGTACTACATTCATCTACACATAAAATATCGCATTCCAAATTAGAACTGCTAGCCGAAAGATATTTTGTAATTGTCATAAAATCCGCATTGTCAGCCGTCACTTTACGACGAAGATTTTCTACCGCAGGATTTGTGTTCGCTAAAAAAATTTTATGTTTATCTTTAAAAAATAAGGAAATATAATTTATCATCATAGATTTTCCCGTACCAGCCGGACCGTAAATAAGAGCAACTTTAGAATCTTTGAACAAAGTCTTTATTGCCTCTTTCTTTTCTTCACTATCTATGTTAATCTCTGGAGTTCTCATCCAGGATTCCACTGAATTGACATAGTTTCTAATCCCACTCTCTGTATGCTTCAACAGATTCGAGATTATGTTTCGAACATGGTCTTCATATTCTTTGATATAAAAATGTTCTTTATAAGACTCAATACGCAAATGCTGATGTTTTTTGTATAACACGCCATTATACTTTTCTACCAAAATCTCCGGCTCCTCGAAGTACTGCACTTCATTTACAGGAGTATACAATGCTCCGTTACGCTCTGTATTGTTTTTTATAAATCGAGCAAACAATTCATGTTTGCGACTGGAGTAGTCTATACAATAGAACAAATCGGAAATTGAAGGATTATGATTTACCAACGAAAAATTAAATGGAACCTTATCAAAAGGAATGCACTGATACCTTAAATACAAATTAGAAAGTTCAGTACATTGATTTACAGATAATTGTCGTTTAATTATCTTATTATTCAAATGATAAAGCAAATAACGAAGTACATTTGTTCCTGCCCCACCATTAGAAATAAAACTCCGGCAATTCGTTAAAAGACTGGATATAAGATTATTTCTAGTTCCTTCCCGTATATATTTTATGCAATTTACATAAAATTCATCTGAAGCATCCATCAAATCAACAAGATTCATTCTGGATTGAGTCAGGAGCTTCATTAAATTAGAATATTCTTTAAGTTCTCCATATTCTTGTGAAAGCCCAAAAATCTTTGCAAAATTCCTAAACTCACAAGCCCTTATAGATACATTCCAATCTACAATAACCACAATCGGCATCCTACGTTCCAACACTTGAATATCAAACTCTGCCAAATGCAATTCCACCGCATAATACGAAGATATTTCCTGTTTCGTGAAGGCAATTATCCTGTCAAATTTACTAGATTTGTCATGCGCTGGGATAAAAGTCACTTCATAAAAAATCACATCATTAACAATTACAGGATGTAACTTTTCAATATAGAACCGCCCATGCTGAATTGTTTTCCGAGCTATGACAGCCTTATTTTCAAGCACTTTCTCTATAGCTTCATAATATTGGGTAAATGCAGTATCAGTATTCAACGGGAACTTATGAAGATTTTCCAGCAATTCTATTTCATAGTTATCCTTCATAAAAGTCTTTATGCGCAACAGATATTCATAATATTTAAGCATCAACCTCTCTGAACTATCCGGATCCAATGTATAATGAGAGACCGATATTTGCAATAATTTATGGAATTGGTTCAAGAAACGATACTTCCCTTGAAGAGTATTAATAAACTTAATAGCATTTTTTATGTTCTGATACTCATTTTCTATCAATGAATTGCCTGAAGCCACATAAATCTTCAAAAAAACACATTCCAAAAAATTACGCAATTGCGATAAAATGTTCTGAGACAACAAACCTCGTTCATTAGCCTGCAATGACTCTATGTTTTTACAGATTGCTTCATTGCAAGAATATATTCTTTTATCTATTATATCCATAGTCATGTATTTATCCAGTTTTAAAATACGATAAATTTCACTCGTTCCATCTGTTTATCTTACTTTTCTAAACAATTTTCCACATACATCGGGACACTTCGTCTCCCATTCTTTAATATCCTTTCCTTCACCAGTTCACGAATCACCTACATTGACTTCGATGGATTAAACCCAATGCCCCGTAAAAAACACGACGTTACTAGAAAGAATAAGTCTTGAAACACTCCGCTAATTTCTGCTTCACCTCTTCCTTATCCACTTTGCACTCCAGATACATAGTCTGAAAACGTTCAATCAAGTCCTTGTCGGATATGAACTTGATGCTGCTCACCTGTACATCATCATCTTTCACATATTTGGGCTTGATGTCCGACGCACTTTTCAGGCTCAGATGAAATAGCCGATGCTGTCCAAATGTACGGCATACCCGTTGCTCAGATTCTCATAAAGTTCATCGTTCAAGGCTGTAATGACGGCAATCACATCCACCAGGACTACGGTACATTTTTCGTGTATCGCTTCCCGACTTTAGCGGGTAGTCACCCCATCTTTTTACATGCAACTTTGAAGCGACAATTCCGTCCTTTACCGAATTCTCAAACAAGTCAAATATAATAGCCATACTATGTATCCGTTTTATCGTTTCATTCTTTCTTTCCAGACTCTTAACAAAAATATCCCGACATGTAGCTATCGAGACCTCGTCACGTTAGTGTCGAGGTAAATTTACAAAATATTTTAGGAAACAACAAGGAACTATAATAAATATGACATAGCTATATTCAAAAGTTCAATCAGATCATCAAGCTCTACTCTTCTCCCCAATTACCTCAATAAAACAATGACAAAGTGACACAAAAAAAGAATATTTCTTTTATATAACGTGAGTTTGACAAAATTTAAGATCTTGATGAAATATGATTGGGCTTGTCAAGGAGCTTCTATATATATTTTCTTGCTGTAGTAAAAATTCCCTGTCTTTAAATGTTTTTTATCTATCCATTTATCTACATACTCCAGAATCCCAGAAGAATTGTTTTCTTCACTGAAGCATCAACCTAGACCCCATTCACTGCAATTCTCATCATTATCGGAGCCTCACCATTCCGATTCAATTTCGTCCTACGAATGTAGAACAATAGACAAAATGTTGTTCTTTCCATCTTACTTGTTTTTTAATCACAAAACTAAATTTCCAAGAGCAACAAGTCTAGACACAAAACACTGATAAACAATAAATTATTTACTTAATAGGTGTACCTGACATTGAAGGCAAACAGGTACACCGAATAGTACACCGAAAGAATGCTTTGATATGCTTATTTTTGCTATGCACCAAAAACAAAAAATCCCCGTAAAGTATTAATTTACAGAGATTTTCTTTGTTTTGCAATTCTTTCCAGCGGAGAGGGAGGGTACTGAACCCAAACACCTAACCACCTATAAATCAGTTTTTTATTTTCCAATATTTCAAATAGGTAACGAAACAGTAACGATTTTCACAGAGTTATCTGTCCAGCTTTGTCCGCTGTTTGTCTGCCTATCTCACGGGTTCAAAGATACTGCTTCTTTCCGAATTACGCAAGTCTTTGAATATAAATGTTTCAGCTTAGGTGTATGGTGCAAGCTATATATATAGATATATACTTGCACCTTACACCTAAAGCAAGAATTGGGTTGCTACCACAAAATCCTATTGCGTAATTTGCAGTCATTTATAAAATAACTCAATTATGCAATTTACAAGTAAAGAAATTCGTCATATCACATATCCAGTATTAATCAGCCTATTAATGCAACAACTGATAGGATTAACAGATACAGCCTATTTAGGGCGTGTAGGAGAAGTTGAATTAGGGGCATCGGCTGTAGCAAGTATGTATTATCTTGCTATTTATATGTTAGGATTTGGTTTTAGTGTGGGTGCTCAAATTTTGATAGCCCGGCGTAATGGAGAAAAACAATATCATCGCATAGGTGCTATTTTTACGCAAGGAACATTATTCTTGTTAGTCATAGCAACCTGCGTATTTATCCTTTCAAAAGTTTATTCCCCACAGTTGCTACACTTGATGATTAAATCCAAAGATGTGTACCATGCCGCAATAGATTATATGGATTGGCGTGTATATGGCTTCTTTTTTTCTTTCATATCCGTAATGTTCCGTGCATTTTATATTGGTACAACACAAACAAAGATATTAACAATAAATTCTATTGTCATGGTACTTACTAATATGATATTGAATTATATTTTAATCTTTGGCAAATGTGGATTTCCAACTATGGGTATTGCTGGTGCAGCCATTGCCTCTTCTATCTCAGAAGCTGTATCGGTTGTATTCTTTTGTCTATATACTCACCAAAAGGTTAATTATAAACTATATAAGCTATTCCATTTTACAGGTTTTAAAATAAAAACGCTATTTGAAATACTGAATGTGTCTTTTTGGACGATGCTTCAATCATTTATATCTACTGGTTCATGGTTGGTCTTTTTTATTGCGATAGAACACCTTGGAGAACGTTCTCTTGCCATAACCAATATAGTGCGAAACACTTCTGCCTTATTATTTATTTTTGTCAATGCTTTTGCATCTACTGGCAGTTCGCTGGTTAGCAACTTAATAGGTAATGGGGAGATAAAAAGGGTGATGCCGCTTTGCAACAATATAATTAAAAACTGCTATTGCTTTATTATTCCATTGGCCCTTACTATTGCAATATTTCCTACAATGTTCCTACGTATATATACAGATACTCCGGATTTGATAGTAAATGCCCTCCCGTCACTTTGGGTAATGTTGTCGGCATATATAGTAGCAATTCCGGCTTTTGTCTATTTTTTTGCAGTTTCGGGAACAGGCAGTACACGTTCAACCTTACTTATTGAGTTGTGCAGTCTATGTATATATGTCGGCTATATCGTATATATTGCAGTTTATCTAAAAATGGATGTCGCAATTTGTTGGACTTCGGATATTGTTTATTATGCCATGATATTTACTTCCTTTTTTTATTTATGGAAAGGCAACTGGAAAAACAAGAAAATCTAACAAATCATCACACAGCATCAATATAATATTTTGTGATATAACATTTTAGTAAACAATAGCAAGAAATGGGTTGTAGGCATTAGCTGCAATCCCTATCTTTGCGCCTATTTCTATAGTACCGAGAGCGAACTATCTTTAGGATTTATCAAATGGGATTATTATGATAGAAAATATAAACTATACAAGAATTGAAAAAGCTATTCAATATTTGGTTGAAAACTTTAAGCAACAGCCAACATTAGATGAATTAGCACAATATATTGGCATAAGTCCTTTTCATTTCCAACGAATATTCACGGAATGGGCAGGAGTAAGCCCAAAGAAATTTTTGGAACATCTCACGATAGAAGCCTTGAAACAAGAGTTACAAGATACTTCCAACCTGATTGAAGCAGCCGAAAAAGTGGGGCTATCTGCCCAATCGAGAGTTTATGACTTATTTGTAAAAATAGAAGCCGTCACACCACAAGAGTACAAGAGTAAAGGAGCAGGTATTCGTTTTGAATATGGCTTTTCCGCAACTCCTTTTGGAGAATGTTTTATAGTTTCCACATCAAGAGGGGTATGTGAAATGCAATTTTCAGATTGCGATAGAAACTCTCTAATAAATGAAATAAAGCACGAATGGGCAAATGCACAATTCTTTCAAAATGACGGGATGGCTAAAGAGATTGCAGAAAAGATTTTTTCGCCCTATGCAGAAAACAAATCACTTACGCTATGGTTGAAAGGAACTCCATTTCAGATAAAAGTTTGGAAAGCATTACTTGAAATTCCATTTGGAAGTGTAACATCTTATAGTCAGGTCGCCCAAAATATAGGAGATACACAATCAACCTTTGCTGTAAGAAGAGCCGTTGCAAATAATCCTGTAGGTTACGTAATTCCTTGTCACAGAGTAATACGCAATACCGGAATTATAGGCGATTATCATTGGAAGAAAGAAAGAAAAGCTACTATTATCGGTTGGGAAAAAGCGATTAAGAATAAAACAATAAATAATATCTAAAGAGAGTAATAATGATATTATCAGCAAGTCGTAGAACTGACATTCCTGCTTTTTATTCAGAATGGTTTATTAACCGTTTACGTGAAGGGTATGTGTTAATTCCTAATCCATATAATACAAACCAGTTAAGCCGTATATCATTGTCTCCTCAAAAAATAGATTGTATTGTTTTTTGGACTAAAAACGCATTGCCATTACTAAGGAAATTAGATGTTATTGAAGATTTAGGATATAAAGATTATTATTTTGAGTTTACAATTACAGCCTATGATGATAAAGTAGAAAAGTATCTTCCACAAAAAGAGAACGTTATAGAAGTATTTCAACGACTAAGCGATAGAGTTGGCACTAATCGGGTAGATTGGCGGTTCGACCCTATAATTATCAATGAACAGTTTACAGAAAGCTGGATATTAAATCGTTTTGAACAATTATGCAAATCGTTGGCAGAATATACGAATAAATGTATTATTAGTTTTATTGATATTTATAGGCATATCCGCTCAAATTTCACCGAAATACCTTTAATGGTGAAAGAAAATATAGTGGGAAATTTAGTGGGTATTGCATCCGCCTATAATTTGAAACTTTATATGTGTAGCGAAAATCAAGATTACAGTTCGTATGGATTATACCATTCGACTTGCATTGATAAAGAAAAAATAGAAAGTATTATTGGCTATAAGCTCAATGCCCGAAAAGATATTGGACAGAGAAAGAATTGCGGATGTATTGAAAGTATTGATATTGGAGTTTATAATACCTGTAAACATGGATGCAGTTATTGTTATGCTACTGAATATTCCACAATAAGTAGAAATGAAGAAATGCAATATAATCCATGTTATCCCATATTAACAGGTTATCCTACTGGTAAAGAAAATATAATAAATAAAAAGACGGTCTCTTTAAAGGATTATCAATATTCCATGGACTGTTTTAAAGAAATATAGAACAAACAATTTTTCACGCAAATCACATGAAACAATACATAGATAACTTATTGTCTAAAATCAATACAGAGATAGAAACGTCCTGTATGGATAGTGACATATCTTCCGATAAGGCTCTGTATATGATTGATTTCATCAGACCATTATTTGAAGAACTAAGAGAGTTTATCCACCAATATACTTTTTTGGATGCAAATGAAGAAATATTATTCTTCAAAGATATTAAGCCATTCATTTTAAGCAAACTGATATATTTTAATGATATATACCTTCTTGAATTGAGAAAGCCTAACGGCAGTAAAGAAGTTCTAAAAGAGTATTATAAGAAAAAGCAAACATCAATAACAGAGTTTTGTAATGCCAATCTTGACTTTTACCAATATTACCGTTCTAAAGCTACCCATTTAGATAGATATTATTTTCTTAGAGAACATGAGAATTACAAACTATGCCATAACTGTGGTATGTTTGATAAAGACCCTTTATTTTCAACTTGTTGCGACCACAAGGTAGCAAAAATGCTGGCTTATGATATGTTGGAAATTTATCTCCAACAGCGATTGCAAGAGGTAGAAAGACAAAAAGTAATAGAAATCAGCCGGACTTCACTCCCTGACAATCCTTTTCGATGGACAGGTACTAAAATAGCTGCTATCGAATTGGGATATGCTATCTATGCTGCCGGAGTTTTGAATGACGGCAACGCTGATATAAAAGAGATAATGACCTATATAGAAGCATCATTCAAAATAGATTTAGGGGATTATTACCGGACTTATCTTGCAATAAGAGAAAGGAAGAAAGATAAGACATCATTCCTTACCAACCTTATAAATAAGCTGTTGCGCAAAATGGACGAAGACGACAAGCTATAATAAACTTCCTCTAAAAAACTACCAAGTTACTACCAACTTGGTAGTTTTTTTATGCCCTATCCTAAAGGGGATTTTTACCCTCTTTTCCTCTTATTTCACCCTGTTTAGTACTAATTCTCACAAAAAAATAAATCAACCAACTTGGTAGTATCTTGTAAGTTTTATCTTTTGTAACTCCCGACCTTTGCAGCAAATCAATTAGTTAGCAAAATGGAGATAATAACATTCGAGTCAAAAGCCTATAAGGATTTAGACAACAAAATTACCGCTATCGCCGATTATATATTCAATCACACAGAAGCGGAAAGTACCAACGAGGATGAAATTTGGGTGGATAGTTACGAGGTCTGTACATTTTTGAAAATCAGTGAAAAGACACTCCAACGTCTGCGAGTGGCTGGAACTATTGCTTACTCTAATATTCGAGGACGTTACTTCTACAAAATCAGCGAAGTAAAACGGATGCTGGAAGAACGCCTGATAAAAAGCAACAAAGATAATATTAACGACCTGATAACCAACCACCAACTATATGTTAAGGAAAGAAGAAATATTAGAAAGGACAAGTAACGGGCTATCTGTGTTCAAGCACTATGTACCCGGTAATTGGCGGATAGGTAGAAATTTCTTAAATCCGCTTTATGAAGATAACAAAGCATCCTGTAACATCTATTTCGACCGCCGTAATGGTATCTATAAGATGAAAGATTTCGGCAACGATAGTTATAGCGGTGATTGTTTCTTTTTCGTGGGGCAACTTAAAGGGCTGGACTGCAATAATTCGATGGATTTTGTGGAGATACTGGAAACCATTGACCGGGATTTGGGATTGGGACTGGCAACAGGCAATCCGATACCTGTTACCCGTACTTCTTGTCGTATAGTAGATGATATACCGGAAGAAACACCTGAAAGAGAAAGCAAACCTTACCAGTTCAGGGAACAAAAGTTCCCGCTTGCAGAATTGATGTACTGGCAACAATACGGTATTACACCGGGAGTATTGGAATTATTCAAGGTCTGTTCTTTACGGGAATTTCAGAGTGTAACAGCGGATGGAACACCGTTTACTTATACTTCATCTGTAACAGAACCTATGTACGGATATAAAAGTAAGCGGTATATAAAGCTATATCGTCCGTTTTCGAAAACTCGTTTCCTCTATGGTGGTAATTTTGGCGATAATTATTGTTTCGGATTGGAACAACTACCCGCAAAAGGTGATACGCTGTTTATTACGGGCGGAGAAAAAGATGTCATGTCATTGGCTGCACATGGTTTTCATGCTATCTGCTTCAACAGTGAAACGGTGACTGTTCCCCCTACCCTGATTTATAAACTGACTTTCCGGTTTAAACACATCATCTTATTGTATGATACCGATAAAACGGGAAAGGAAAGCGCACGCAAACAGGAAAAACAGTTGGAAGAATTTTCAGTAAAACGGCTGCTTTTACCGCTTTCCGGCACGAAAGAAGAAAAGGATATTTCCGACTATTTTAAAGCGGGGAATACCCGTGAAGATTTCCTGAAATTGTTTATCGAATTTTTAGATAACCTATATAGTGATACATTGATTATGCTCAAATCGTGCGAAATAGACTTCAATAATCCCCCGGCAAGAGCGCAGGTAATAATTTCTGCCGGAGATGTTCCATTAGGGACACAAGGAAACCTGTTTGGTATTACAGGCGGCGAGGGAACAGGAAAGAGTAATTATATAGCCGCCATGTTAGCGGGCTGTATCTACCAACCGGATAAGGAAGTAGATACGCTCGGCATACATATAGCCGCCAACAGTAAGCATAAAGCGGTATTGCTCTATGATACGGAACAATCCGAAGTACAACTATTCAAGAATGTAAGTAACCTATTGGCACGTGCAAAGCAACCAAACAAACCGGAAGAATTAAAAGCGTTTTGTTTAACAGGTATGTCCCGAAAAGAACGTCTGCACGCCATTGTTCAAAGTATGGATAAGTTCTATTACCAATATGGGGGCATACAGTTAGTGGTGATAGATGGTATCGCCGACCTTGTAAAAAGTGCCAATGATGAAGCGGAAAGTGTGGCAGTGATAGATGAACTGTATCGACTGGCAGGAATTTATAATACCTGTATTCTCTGCGTTTTGCATTTCGTACCCAATGGATTGAAGCTCCGGGGGCATTTAGGCTCGGAATTACAGCGCAAAGCGGCAACTATCCTTTCCATCGAAAAAGACGAAGAACCTACACAATCGGTGGTAAAAGCTCTGAAAGTAAGGGATGGTAGCCCGTTGGACGTTCCTTTGATGCTTTTTGCATGGGACAAGGTAGCCGGGATGCACCTTTATAAAGGGGAAAAGCCACGAGAGGAAAAAGAGAAACGCAAGGAAAAGGAACTGGTATGCGTTGCCCGTGATATTTTCGGACGGCAGACACATATCACCTACATAGACCTTTGCGAACAGTTGCAGCAGATTTTGGACGTGAAAGAACGTACTGCAAAAAGCTATGTCCGCTTCATGCGGGAACGGGATATTATCATTAAAGACCCGTCCAACCAAAGTTATTTTATGATTGGGTTAATTTAATCAGGCAGCCTTATGTATATAGACAAAGACGATTTTACCGCATGGATGGAACGTATCATGGATAGGTTTGATATGCAAGATAAAAAGATAGACCGGGTGATAAAAGGACGTAATTGTTTGGACGGGGAAGAACTGCTGGATAATCAGGATTTGTGCCTGCTTCTGAAAGTAGCCCCCCGAACACTGACTCGTTACCGGAAAAAGGGAATACTCCCTTTCCTTATGCTGGACGGTAGATGCTATTACCGTGCCACGGACGTACACAAGTTAATCCGTGAGAAAACTGACTATTTTTTTCGTTTCTAATAGTTTTTAATCCTGTTTTGTCGTGAGATAAGGCAGGATTTTCTTTTTCCTGTTCGAGTATATCCGGGACTTTCAGTATATTTGCAACAGTTTCATTAGAAAATAACAGTAGAGGTTAAGGAACTTCTACTTTAAATATATAACATAACGTTCGCAGAACGTCTCATTACGAAAACTGGTAATTTTCAAAGAGAAGAGATTATATGCGCAATGTTCATGCTATACTATCGTATAGCGTGGGCTTGCCTGTTTCTTCTCTTAGGTATACCAGTGCCTCGTAATGGAACAGCGTAGGTTCACGCTTTTTTAGATAGACTGACGAACAGTTTATTAGTAGAAACTGTTAAATACCAATTATGAAACATTTAAAAACTTGTATTGCTGTATCTCTCGATGGCTTCATTGCCCGAAAAGATAATGATTTGGACTGGATACCCGAAAACGTAGGAAAGGAGATTTCGGCAACCAATGAACTACGCAATGTACTTCTTGCCGGAGTGAATACCTATAACATGATTTTTGAACGTTGGGGCGGATGGCCGTACAAAAGTAAAAAGACTTTTGTAGTGTCCCACTACGACACCAATGTGACGAAAAAGGAGAATGTAACCTTTCTTACCGATATGCCTTTACGGGCAATCAATGAACTTAAATCAAGTTCGGAAACCGACATTCAAGTCATTGGCGGCGGTAAGTTTATAACCTCGCTGATTGAAGCGTCCCTGCTGGATGAAATAACGCTGTATATCGTTCCGGTCATGCTGGGGGACGGTATCAAGTTTATAGGCAAGACTTTCGGGTCGAAGTGGGAACTGACCGGACACCGGGTGATAGACAATCAGGTCGTTTACCTGACCTACCAGTATAAAGGAGAATGATTAAAAAAAGCACCCGGTGTCCCTCCGGGTGCTTCAACCACAAAAATTTCAATTATAAATCTATCTATAATGAAACTTTCTGTGGCAAATATAACGATTTTCGTCTTATTTCTTCGGTTTGCCTTTCTTTTCAGGGAACACGAAAGTAACATTAAACTGCCCGTCAAAGGCAAGTGAAGCGTCAAAGACTTTGCCGTTCTTGCTTTTAAAGCCTTTGATTAGCCCGGTTTTCCCGGTAGTCACCAGTTCGGTAATCTGTTTGTCCGTTAGCTGCTTGTCGCTCTTGTTGCGGAAGATGGTAACGGAACAATCCACATTGGAACATTTGGCGACTTTCGGATAGAAAAGGATGCGCCCGGTCTTGCATTTGGGGCAAATGCAACCACTACCCGAAGCGAAAGAAAGCTGAACGTCCAAAAGTTCAGCCGTGATTTGCCGTGCATACACTTCGATACCTTTGCGGAACGTGTCGGGGTTCATTTCCCCGCTTTCTATTTTGGCAAGCGTATTTTCCCACATTCCCGTCATTTCAACGTCTGCTATCTTCTTGTCCCGGATGATGTTGTAAACGGCAAGTCCCTTTTCGGTCGGGACAAGGTTCTTTTTCTCCCGAACGATATACTGGCGGGAAAACAGCGTTTCGATAATGGCTGCCCGTGTTGCGGGCGTGCCTATACCCGTATCTTTCATGCTGGCTTTCAGGTCGGCGTTTTCCAGTTCCTTACCTGCTGTTTCCATCGAAGAAAGCAAACTGCTTTCCGTGTGTAACGGCTTGGGCTTGGTCTGTTTCTCCAACAGTTCAATGCCGGAAAGCGGTAAACTATCTCCGTCCTGCATGGCGGGCAAAGTGGCGTTATCTTCCCCGTCCTCTTTCTCGCCGAATACGGCACGCCATCCGGCGGACTTGATTACAGACCCTTTGACCGTGAAAAGCGACCCTGCACATTCCAGCGTTACACTGGTAACGTCTTTGACGCATTTTTCAGAAAAGGCTTCCAACATCCGTCCGGCTATCAGTTCGTAAACTGCCTGTTCGTCCGTTTCCAGTTTACCGGGCAGGTTTTCCGTTATTATCAGGGCGTGGTGGTCTGTTACCTTGCCATCGTTCACGGAACGGGAATTTAAGGCTTTGCCTTTCATCCCGGCAGCATATCCGGCAAAACGGGCGTATTGTTCCAAATTAACAAGACGTTCCGGGATTTCCTCGAACACGTCCTGTGAGATATAACGGCTTCCGGTTCGGGGGTAGCTGATTAGTTTACCCTCGTATAACTTTTGGGCGATGGATAGGGTTTTGTCTGCGGAAAAATTCAGTTTGGTATTCGCTTCTTTTTGAAGTGAAGTTAAATCATAGAGCAACGGCGGTTCTTGGTTTACTTCCTTACGTTCTACGGTTTTCACCTGTACTATTTCCGCTTCCTTTATCTTTTGCAGCGTGTCGATGGCGGGCTGCTGTACATCGTATTTGTCTGCGGATAGTGCCGCAAAAGTTACATTTTCCTTTGCTGCCTGTAATTTCAGTTGCCAATACTTTTGTGGGACAAAGTTCTTGTTCTCCAAAAAGCGGGTACATATCATTGCCAACGTGGGCGACTGTACCCGTCCCAAAGAAAAAATGCCTTGTCCGGCTGCCACACTTAAAGCCTGTGTACCGTTTATTCCTATCAAATAATCCGCTTCGCTGCGTGCCTGTGCCGAAAGGAAAAGGTTATCATACAGGCTGCCGGCTTTCAGGTTTTGCAGTCCCTCACGGATTGACTTGTCGGTAAGGCTGCTTATCCATAAACGGACAAAGGGCTTGTTGCATCCGATATACTGGTAGATGTAGCGAAAGATAAGTTCTCCCTCTCTCCCTGCATCGGTGGCGACTATAATCTTGTCCGACTGGTCGAATACCTCTTTGATTACCTTTAGCTGTTTCAATGCGCCGGGGTCTGCCTTGTACCCTTTTTCCGCTTTCACTTGCCGGGGTGTAAGTTGAAAACTATCCGGGATAATAGGCAGACTTTCCCGGCGGAAACTCTGTATGCCGTATGCTTCCGGCATTGCCAAACCTACAAGATGGCCGAACGCCCAGGTAACGAGATACCCGTTACCTGAAAGATAGCCATCCTGTTTTTCATTCGCTCCTAAAATACGGGCAATGTCCCTTGCCACACTTGGTTTTTCTCCGATTACTGCAATCATTCTAATTTTGATTTTAATTGTTCCACTTCTTTTTGTCTTAGGATTTTCCGGTCATAATAGATGTGATAGCCATCTACATAAAATTGTCGGTTCTGCTCGTCTATGGCTTCCCAGTCTGTTTTGTAACAGACAAGGGTAAACAGGGCGAAACCGACAACCGGGATAAGGATTAACACCGCTATCATCTTTTGCGTCCCCTGCTCTGTTTGGGTTTGTCCGTCTGCTCCTGCTTCTCCTTTTTATCCTGCTTGGTTTTTTGCTTTTCAGTGGGCTTGTCCTGACCCTTTTTCAAGGGTTCTTTCACTTTCTTGGTGGCTTCGTTGGTCTTGCCCTCCGAATTGACCGCTACCTGTGTGCGGTTCTTGCTGGCGGGGGTAATTTCTTTCACGGCGGAACGGTCAAAGCTGGGATTGTCACTGTAAAAGCCTAACTTCTTCTTATCATGGTTCACCTGAATATAAGCATCATATTCGACCCCCCGCTTGTCTTTCAGTCCGGCAACAAAGATGGTTTTGTCATTGACTAAATCCTGCTGTTGCTGGCGGGATAACTCTATTCCTGAAATGCTTTTGGGAATGGTTACACCGTCACTGGTGACAAGGCTGTTCTGCTGTGTCTGTTTCTGCCCTTGCTCCTGTGACTGTTTGGCATTGGGATAGATAAATTCCAGACTTTTCTTGTCGGCATTGACCTGAACGGTTGCGGAAAAGGGATTTTTACGGTTGGAAATCATATTTTCAAGGAATACCCCTTTTCCCTCCCGTAAGGCTTGCTGTTGTTCCTTACTAAGTTTGACACCCTTTATTTCATCCGGTATTTGGACACTGCTTGCACGCATGGAAACCAGTTCATTCGTTACCTTATCCACACTGACAAAAGAAGGTATCATTTCTCCCGTGATATAGTTTTTCAGGTTTACTATCCGTCCCATGTTCCCCGTTTCAAGAAGATTGGCTTTATCCTCTTTGGAAAATTCATGTCCGAAAAACGGGCGTTCAAGTTCCGGCTTTTGTCGGATGCCGTGTATCGCCAAAACCACATTCCTGTCCTTGTCGTGCCGGAAAGATAGGCGTGCGTCCATCTTCATAATGGCGGAATTATAGTTTCCCGAAATGGTGAACGCTCCGGGTGACTTGTAGCCCCTTAACATGGGTTCTAAAGCCTTTGCCTTTTCAAGCTGTTCTTTGGATAGACCAAAATTCTTCAAGGCTTCCCAGTCCACTTTATCCGGGTCAATCACATACTTGCTTTTGTCGGGTTGCTGCGGTGTTTGCGCCATTGCTCCCGCTTCTTTGGCTGGCTGCTGTGGTTGTTGGGCTTGGGTTTCCTGTTGTTCTTTCTTCGCTTCCTGCTTCACGGTTTCAGGTGTCACCCGGTAACGCTCTATGCCCGCTTCGTTTTCAGGTGTCGGATGATTGAAATTATCCCTGATTATCGGCTCGATTTTGGGAAGTTCCAACTTCGGGATTTTGAAGAAGTTGAAGCGGGTCGGGTTCTTCAACTGGTTCATCATGTTGGAAAAGAAGTTGGAAAAGAAATCACCGTGACGGTCGAATTTCAGAAGTTCGCTGTTGTTCTCCGGTGGTACGGTTTGGAGTTCCCCGTTTTCATCTACGCCTTTTACTGCGCTGATTGTCTTTTTCTCCTTATCCAGTACAAGAAGAATATCCATCATCTGTTCGTCAGTGGTGGATTTGTTGGCTGTGTTTACATCCATAATGTTTTGAATTTTAGTGAATAAATAAAATTTTCGGAAGTAAAAGTACGGATGAAATAGAGTATATTTAAGGATTTGGGAACAGGTGGCTTCATTAGTCCCCGTTTGGCTTCATTTGTCTCGTATAAAATATTTTTAGTGAATTATTTGTTATGTATTTGCATGTAAAAACATAATATATTAACTTTGCAGAAAAATAAAAGCTATGACTTCATTTAGAAAAGAAATATTGCAGCAAATTGAGCAAATAGATGTCGGACGTATATTTACATTCCGGGATTTATCGTTTCCCAATGACAAATTGGCGAATGTGGCTGTCTTCCTTTCGGAACAGAGTAAAAAAGGCATACTGATGCGGGTTGAGAAAGGGGCTTATTTCCGTCCTCGTAAATCGGCTTTGGGATTAGGAACATTACCGGTATATCAGGATGAACAATTCCGCTATATTACCCAAAAACTGGATGGCTATATCACTGGAGCATATATTTATAATAAAATGGGGTTGACCGAACAAGTGGCAACTACCATTACGGTGGCAACCCTCAATCCTGTACGTCGCTTTCGGTTTAAGAATTTGGATGTGGAATGTGTAAAATCCTATACTGCTGCCTACCACGATGAAACGAATATCCCTTATTTGCGGTTATTGGATGCCGTCAAAGATATAAAACATATTCCCGGAAGCACGCAAAAAGATATATATGAGCGTATTAAGAACCAATATTTCAATAGCTTTTCAATACAGGAACTTATAAAAGTAGTATCTTTGGCGAAAGATTACCCACCTCGTGTACGAAAGATAGTAGCGGATATACTGGGTGAGATGGGGCAGTACGACTTGCAGCGGAAAATTGCTAATACCGTTCTACCTACCACAAGGTTTAATTTGAATTATAAAACAACGTAATACTGTATGGATTTACATTCGGATAAAGAAATATTCAAAGAGTTAATCGCATTGGCAGCAGACCATTTCGGTTACGAACAGTCACATATAGAAAAGGATTATTGGGTATGCAAAATACTCAAAGAGATTGCTTTGTCCGAATATAAGGAAAAGGTATTCTTCAAAGGTGGAACATCTTTATCAAAAGCTTATGGCTTGATAGAACGCTTTTCGGAAGATTTGGATTTGTTCGTTTTTACCGGAAATACAGCAGCATCCAAACAAGCGGAAAAAACATTGAATAAGAAGCTATCCAAATTCATAATAGAACAAAACGCTAGCATATACCGTGAAGAATTATCCGAAACAGGTGGAAACTTCCGTAAATTGCTTTTTTCTTACGAGAATGTTTTTAAGGGTGTTGGACTGAAAGAAAATTTGGAAGTAGAAATAAAATCCTGTGATTTATCCGATAAAAAGCAAATGTATTATCCGGCTGATACTCGTATTATCAAAGCAATTATCACCGCTTTTTTGGAAAATATAGAACGACAGGATTTGATTCAGGAATATGAACTGGATGGTTTCAAGATACAATGTATCAATCCAAGAAAAACCATCTGCGATAAAATTTCAAGACTTGTCAAATTGTCTTACAACGAAGATGCTGTAAATTTACTGGCAAAGCATATCCGAGATATTTACGATTTATGCCAGTTGTTCCACACTTCTGAATATAACCAGTATTTGCAATCGGAGGAATTTTTGGAAGCCATGTACTGGGTAACGGTTGAAGATGGGCTGAACAAAAATTCTAAGTCGCATTTATCGCTGGCTGATGCTCCTATTTTTAAGTCAGCAAAAGAAATGATGGCAAAGCCTGAAATTATGGTGGCGTACACTTCCGATTTGAAGAAACTGGCTTTCGACAAACAAAAAATGCCATCAATAGAAAAAGCTATTAGCACAGTGGAAAGCATACATGGAAGATTAATCAAATTTGAAATTTTTAGAAAAAATAAAATATGAGAAGCAAAGTTACAACAAGTGATAAGAGCATTGATAATGCCGGAATCCCATCCGATTATAGGTTAGCTATTGCGGAATATATTTGGAATAGTTTTGATGCTAAAGCATCCAATGTTGATATTCAGTTTGAAGCCAACGAATTAGGACATATTTCCTATTTTGTCATATCAGATAATGGAGAGGGTATAAACTTATCTACGATTGCATCAACCTTTGGAGCATTTCTTGATTCACAGAAACAACAATCGTATCAAAGAACTTCTGATGTTAGAGGGAAAAAAGGAAAAGGACGTTTTTCTTTTATTAATTTTTGTTCCAAAGCTATTTGGAAAACACGATATAAAGCGGAAGATGATTCAATTCTCCAATATGAAATAACAATCAGTGCAGGGGATAAAGACCATTACGAAACTGATAACAAGCAAAAGATAACATCTGGAACTACTGGTACAGACGTGTTTTTCCATGATTTAAAAGATTTTTCAGCCGGACATTTTTATGCTCCATCTTTTAGTGAATTTCTTGCACAGGAATTTGGTTGGTTTTTGTATCTGAATAAAGAGAAAGGTTATACACTAACCATGAATGGGAATGCAATTGATTATGAATATTTAATTGCAGAATCCGAAACTATTAATGAAACAATTTCTGATTATGATTTTGAAATCTCCTATATTAGATGGGAAAAGAACATCGGAGATAAATTTTATTACTATTATTTGAAAAGTGATAAATTTGAATTAGGTAAGGAACTGACATCATTTAATAACAATGCAATTAACTTCTTTCATAGTTTGTACATAGTTTCCCCCTATTTTGACAATTTTATTTTTGAAGAAAAACCTTATCCAAGATTGGACGGAGTAAAAAACCAATCTGATGAAACATGGTCCCCAGTCAATTATCTTATTTGCTATATCATGCTCACGCCAATAGTCAAGATT